>OJLB01000033.1_pt1 | contig 103033 bp, 81 predicted proteins | sample 1596861 | NCBI WGS metagenome assembly OJLB01 (sample SAMEA3904681, study PRJEB24821) | metagenome | biome: Builtin; feature: hospital; material: surface | place: USA | collected 2013-06-06
TACACGTAAGGAGTCGTCGGCAGCGTCAGATGTGTATAAGAGACAGATCCAGTCCTGCTAGAACAGCAGACACGTGTGCAGGGCTTGCGAGGTCCCCCATGATATCGCTGCAGACAAGCACCTGGCCATGTGTCTGCGGCCCAGCACCAATCCCAATTGTAGGGATTCGTAATCGCTCACTTATGACGCCACCAACCTTAGATGGAATACACTCAAGGACAAGTGAAAAGCATCCAGCCTTTTCTAGAGCGCGCGCGGTTTCTAATATGTTCATCGCACTCTCTGCCGTTGCGCCTTGTACACGAAAGCCAGATGCGTCGCCGAAACGCTGGGGCTGAAGCCCGATGTGTCCCATCACATCAACACCCAGCGTTGTGAGATGCTCAATCAAAGGCACAAGCTCCGTTGATCCCTCCATTTTGACAGCAGTCGCCTGTGTCTCTTTGATCACGCGCACAACATTGCGTACGGACTCATCAAAAGATACACCATAGGCGCCAAATGGCATGTCCACTACCACCATGGGAGCGCGTGGACATCGCGCATCGTATTGCAATTCAGGCGCTTGCACACCTGCACGTACAGTCCTTGCATGGTGGATCATCGCATCAAGCGACAGTACACGAGTACTGGCATGTCCAAGAGCAACATTCGTGAGTGAGTCACCAACTAAGCATAGGTCGGCTCCAGCCGCGCGCACCGAAAGTGCCGTCGGCTGATCAAACGCTGTTATACACACAAGAGGTGTACCCTCTTCTCTTTTACGTTGAAGGTCTAATGGTGTGATCGGAGACAATACCCGGTCCGTGCTCCCTTGCTTCATTGGGACAGGCCATGCACTGGCGTCCTTAGTGGTTGTATGCAACACACGCGCGTGAGCGCGCATGCCCAAAAGTCCATAACTCGTGGCACCTCGGAAGAAAGTGCGGCTCAGTACCTGCATCCCACAGTGATGAGTCTCTCAGCGCCAGTAGAAGATACGAGGAGCTAAAACGGTACGATAACACAAGCGACAGTCAATTTTTTCTCTGCCTTAGTAATAATCTCCACACCTGGGACATGGGGATCCATCCCATGCAGCAATAAAAGAATTTGGATCTTGCAAAACGTTTGAATCTTCATTAGACCTGAGCGCGCTTTCAAGCCATGTGCTCCCTGCTTGTCGAAGACCCTACGAATACGTGGGATAGAGGTCGGTGGAGTGGATTGCTCAGAAGTACTGACTGATCCTTCAGACCGTAGAGAGGTCCCTTAAACTCCCCCATTTACTGCTGAGGTGGGCATGCTATGAAGCACGCGCACGCGCCAGCAAACCTTTATCATCCGTAGGCACGACTAACATTTAGTGGGGCGCGCCACAGGAAGATTCATCCGAGCCTTGCACCCATTACAGGTGGCAGTAAGAGGTTTGTGGAAAATACATCATACCCGGTATATTTCGTGCAAATGAAAAATATCCATCTTTGGCCGTTGGTGCCAGCCCATGCAAATTTCGTTTTGTCCACCAATCCGGTTCTCCACACGATCTTCGCAGACCCATCCCTCTCTCCACTCCGCGTAACTACCATGTCTCTCCATGCCCGTCGACAGCACCACCGAGGAGGCGCGTTCTGTTGCTAACCGAGCCATTGAACTCGAGCGCAACAAGAGGTTTTTCGAAGCATTTCGTGCGTATGTGTCTGCAACGCAGCTCTTCTTAGAAGCTGCACGTGCATCGCCAGAAACGTTGGGGTCAGACGCACGCCGCATGGCGTCGCGATGCTTGGAACGTGCTGAACGCCTACGTGAGTCACACAAGCTCGCAAATGACCCTTGCGATACATGGGAGATATGGACGCAAGACCCTAGCTTGTCTGATTTTGCACGAATCGATCTGCATGTTGAAGCGTCCCCAGCGCTTTCGCCTCTTCAAATTCAGCAAGGCGCCAAGTTGCGTCAGGCCAGTCCTGCGATCCCAATCATGTGTCGTGATGTTGTTCTGCGCGCGGGGGACATAGAACAGGGGTCTGTGTCGGACTGTTCGCTTATTACGGCTATCGAGATAGCCACGGAGCACAACGCTCGATGGCATACTAGATTGGCATTCGAAGCGCTGTTTCCACAGCTCAACAGCATGCCATGTCGAAGCCCCACTGGTGTGTACATGGTCAAACTGTATTTGCACGGTCAGGCTAGGTGTATCACTATCAATGACGCACTGCCATGCACACTCACAGGTGAGCTGCTTTGCTCCAAGCCACGACACAACATCCAATTGTGGCCTGCGTTATTAGAAAAGGCATTTCTCGTCGCGAAACGCAGCAGCTACGCGTTCAACGGCTCTGATGCTTGCATGGATCTTTACGCATTGACAGGCTGGATACCTGAACATATTCCATTGCATGAGGCATCCTTTCAATGTGAAAAGACTTGGACTCGTTTGTTTACGGCGTGGAAACTAGGAAGGTGTTTGTTAGCCCTTGGTACAGGCTCGTCACCAGAAACAATGTCGGCACTTGTGCCATTGCACTGTTACGGAATTATTGAATTGCGTGAGCATCAACACAAGCGCACCGTATCGATCGTCAATCCATGGAAAAGACACGATGCACCTCAACATGTCAAAGATATGGCATGGGAAGAAGTATGTTGTTATTTCGATACGTTGCTCGTCAATTGGGACCCGGCATTGTACCCGCACCAGCGGCAAGTCACTGGTATGTGGGATGCAACTTCGGATTCTGCTGTGCGTCTAGATGAATTTCGTGCTGCACAAACAGATCAATACCATATATCTGTGTCGCAAGAAATGAGTACACCTATTTTATTGCACCTGGAACGCCATGATTTATCAGGTACCTACGAGGAGCAAGAATACATGGCTCTACACGTATTTCCTTGTAACAAGGCCCAACGACGTGCGCAGGTTGAATTTGATGGACTCATGGGCATGTACGTAAATGTACCACATTCTCTGCTCGCTCTACATGCCTCAGGACCTATGCAGTACACACTTGCCGTGTCCCGGCACGGTAGTGCTTTGTATCCTATGCCTTATACTTTAACGGTGTACGCAACGAGTCTAGTCGATCTGGCTGTGCTTCCGCCAACCATGCCGAATCGATCTATCGTACATGGCTCATGGCGCCCAAGCCCAAACCGGGGAGTGCCTGAGCTCTGGTACCAGCCTCAATACCGACTCACTGTGCATGAAGGCACTCTCCTACCACGTGTGGAGCTGGTTGTTATGACGTCACTGTTGACTTGTGTCGCAGCGGTGCTTTTAACGTCGGGTAAACGAGTTTTGTGCTGGGATGATGCGTCTGTTGTAGCACACACCGGCACACTAAGCCGCGGCATCGCCCGATCCGACGTTCAAGTGCTTCAGCCTGGCGCCTATACCCTTGTTCTTTTGACCAGTTGCTCACACGACGAAACAGCCACTTCCTCTACGACTTCAGCAGCAGCCTCGTTCTCCGTCATCGTCGAAAGCAATGTGCGCGTGAGCGTTGATATTTTGCCTATGTTGGGGGCGGGCATGTACCGACGGTCTGCACATGCGACAACTTTACCACATGCCTGGCAAGTGTATGTGCCAAGGGCTATGCCCTTGCTTATATGTGCTGTGACGGATGCGCCTGATCATGTCAACGAGCCTGCTACAATGACCATTCGTTTAGAGAAACACTCGTCTTCGCTATGCGAAGCAGAATCCAAAAGCAGAACAAATTATGCTGTTCTACATTCGCAAACCCTCGCACCTGACATGTACACACTTTCTATTGATGGCATATTGAAAACACATATTTCCTCTCTGGATGTAGATGTGTTTGGCTCACAGCCCGTGTCGCTAACAGATTGTGACATTGCTCCACATGTACGAATACACTCGTCATCATAAATGTAGGCTCGTAGGACATGGGAAAACCCACCGGTTGTTGTTCATCTACGTGATCCGTGTCGGAGGGGCTCCTTCATATTCCCACAGTAGCGAATGTCGAGCCTACCACCACCACCACCAAAGTGTGTACTTCATAAGGAAGATGAGCCGCTTGTGTGGATCGACTGCGAGTACGTACGCCGAGTACACCGCTGAATACAGAATGACCGGCCTCGATCCCAACAATGATCGGCTTTTAGAAATCGCATGTATCGTGACGGATGGACAATTGTGCCCCGTCGATGAGGGCGTTTCTTACGTGATTCGCACGCAACCCCATGTACTCCAGGACATGGACGAGTGGTGTGTACGTGACTTGAAATGGCCGTCTCATGATCAAACGCAGACTACCACACATACGAATACAGGACTCATAGATGCGTGTTTGGATGCAAAAATGTCCCATGTGCATCAAGACGTACGGGCGGCCGTGCTTGCTTACGTGCTCGATCGTATACCAGAGGCGCGAATAGCGTGCCTGGCGGGAAGCTCCGTGCACGCGGACAAGGCATTCCTCGTGAACGAGATGCCGGAACTTATAAAGCATTTGCACTACAGGATTGTGGACGTTTCTACGATCAAGGAGCTTGTGCGCCGTTGGTATGGCACGAAATACGAGCCGGCAAGACGGAATGAAGGAACGGCTCATCGGTGCGTGAAAACAACAGTGGTGACTCACACCCAGGGCTCTCGATGATATCCGCGCTTCCATACACGGTACGTGTGATACATTCAATGCATGTACATGCATGCTCGACAGCCGAGGATATACTTACAATCAGAATTGGAGCACTATCGAACTAACATCTTTCGACCAGCCGCTCCATAGGTATCAAGCCAGGTTCAAGCCATCATGCGTCGATTCTTGTAAGCCGCTTGCATTTTGCGTTTGAACATTTCGTAGCCGATCACGCCGATAACAACAATCACTGCTATCACCATGACCCATTTCAACAGCCATAGAACACTCAAGAAAAATCGAACAATAACATGCACCAGCAGGTCCGAGCCATGATTTGAAGGTGTCTTCTTTTCATCCTTGGACGACCACCAAGACTTTGACTTGTCGTCCGCAAAGGCCAGCTGGCGTTCCCGCTCAAGGTCTTCTGGCGAGCGAGAATTGTAGACGATTTTATTCGTCCACACCGAAACAATGCTGTGGCTATCGGTGACGTCACCTGTTGAGGCTGTGAAACCGAGGAAAGGTGGCTCGGAGAAAGGCGGTGGCGGCACTTTGAAACAGGAATTCCACTGATTCCATTCTTTGTTTTGGATTGCCAGCTCCATATACACGTCCTTGACATACGTGAAGCGAAGACGCGTTTCCGCTGGAGTTTGGCGTAGCTGCATCGCACACTGTGCCAAATCTTGGCCTTCGCCATCGTTGTTCATGTTGTACACCTTCGTGCCGTCATTCGAAACAGCGCTCACGCGCGGAAAGAAGCCCCGGTGCGGCGTATTTGCGTACGTATCGAACATGAAGCCAATACCCTTCCATTGATTCATGGATCCAAAGACAGGCCCTTGCTTGGCGCGGTCACTTGTGAGCCACATGGCGAAGCCGTCGCCCGCGACGGTTGTAGACTTGCCTTTGAGCATGAACTCAGACGTGATCTCAAAGTCAGTCGCATTGATCGGAAGACGCGACCAAATCCAGCCCGATTCGTTCTTCCGGTCTTGCGTGAGCATAATATACCGGTTCGTATCGATCACAGCATCGCCACCGTAATCCCAAAAGTTGTTTTGTAGCGAGGAGTCCACATACGGGGCAAATAAGGAATGCGTTCGGATGGGCATGATAGCATCCGCGCGCAAATCGGGATTTGATGTTGATGAACGCGCGGCATTCGTATGTCTGCTCAACGCGACCAGCATCAAAGCGACCACGCTGACTATCACGCGGCCTACCATTCTCACGACCATGTGCTGATGTTCGGTAGCGTGCGGTTCAATTCAGCGCTGACCAAACGAAGCGCACGCGAATTTCTTTTTTGCCAACTCAAGTTCAACTTGTTGCTGCTAGGACGAGGCCGGGGCGCGCAGCCTGTGCTGCCTCCACTCATCGATCCTGACGCTGAACACGCGCGCTCTCCGCCGTCCATTCAACGCACCTTGATTGCCATGACAAACTGATGCCCCCTATTTGGTGAAGTAATTGCGCGGGTTCTTCCACCACAACGCACCTTCTTCCGTTATTTCGGCCGAGAGTGAATTATCCCATGTGAGGCGTTCTCCCTACACCAGTGTGCAGCGACAAGACGTCTCAATTATAGCTACGCTCTTTTTCATAAGTAGGTCAGTTTGGACCATTCCACGATAACCGCCTGCTCGCCAGTGCGAGATTTTGTTTCCAACCCTCGAATACTGCCTTGCTTGTCTTCGGCGCATTCCGGTCGCCAGACTCGATTCTCACACATTTCTACTTCTTAATTTATCCCCTTTTCGTCCTTTCTTTGTTGCGCTACCTTTTTCATCGCTCATTCCATTCACGCCTTTACAGTGCTTATTGTCTGCTTTCCCCCTACCTTATTCAATTCGCATTAAAAATATTTTCTCGTCCATTTTTTCTTTTTGCGAGGGCGATCATTTCTAGTATCATACTAAACAGACTCGTGTGACAATTTGTTATTCTGGTAGCATGGAAGACGCTCCGGAACGCACATCGCGAGAGTCAAATCCCTCTGACCCTGGGCCTGAACCAGATTACTTTCAACTGAATCCCTCGCAGCCCTCACCGCAGGTGCCACAAATGGCTCCCCCCAACCACGTTTGGTCGAGTTTGCTGGACGCAGCAAATGAGCCAAGAACATTCCAAAGTATGCCGACAAAACTTGCTGATTTTCGTCAACCATTTCCTCTGCCTTCCTTGCTTCGACCACCAAGCTCTATTGCTCATGTATCACCAAACAAGGCTGCCAGTGAGCCTAGCGTTCCTGATGCGGACAAATATACGCCACTTCATCCGTCTTTGCTTATTGAACTTATGCACAATCATCCCATTCTAGATCACCCTGCTCCCGAGCACGTGCTCGTACTGGATATCCGGCCCACATCAGCGTTTTCGCGCTCGCATCTTCGAGGCAGTGTCAATGTGTGTGCACCGACAACGCTACTTCGCCGCTCAGAATTCACAGTTGAGCGTTTGGAAGATCAAATTTTTGATGTCGACACAGATCGTTCCGAGTTTCGCCGTTGGATGTCCTACATAAGACGCGAGCCTACGCAGACATCTGGACCATCTTCCCCGTCCTCTTTGCCGGCCAAATCAACCAGCTGGATCGTTGTGCTTGATACCGATTCGACTAAGCCAACGTCCTTGGGCCGTTCAAGTGCAGGTGGCGGTGGACCATCACTCATGGGTCTTTTACGCAAATTCGATGCCGCTAGCTATGGCGGCATGTTATGCTGGCTTCGCGGTGGCTTCCAATCGCTTGCTGCCCTGCCTGAAGCGGTGCCACTCTTGGAGCATTCCCCAGTAGGCACCCAGCCGCGTGCGGCCTCACATAACCTCCCGCGTGTCCGCGGCTTGTCGTTAGAAGCATTTTGCCGCAAGACTACGTCCAACTCAAATGGCGGCTCAGGCGAAGAAATTCAGGCGACGAACCCCTTTTTTGATAATATCCGACAAAATTTGGAGCTATCCTGTGGCATTACTGATATCGTGCCGCTGGATATGCACTTCAGCGATCCGCAGCTCTCGCGTCTACCCAAATTCTTGTGTGACCTGGCAGCAATGGATCCATCGAAACGTGCTCATCACTTGGCTGAGCAGTTCTTCGTTGTTGAAAAGTGCGAGCAACAACGCCTGCAAAGTGTGATGCAGCGTCACTCGCAGGAGTCCTCGCTTTCTCTATCCAACCCAGCAGGCACTATGAATACGCGTGCGCCGCCACCATTAGCGTCAGTGCATGTATCGAGTCGGGCAGCCTTCCCACGACTGCCGTCCGCGCAGAATTCGGCCACGGACAGTTTTCCCTTGAGCATTACCGCAGCTCTTGAGCGTGGACATGACCACCGTTATCGGAACTTTTGGCCATTCGAGCACAGCCGCGTCAAGTTCAAGTCACCAGCAAGTCGTGCAGAGTATATTAACGCTTCTTATGTCAACCCACTTCGTGCATGGGGTGCACACCGTGTGTATGTTGCGACGCAGGCGCCATTGCCAACAACTTTCTGCGCATTTTGGGCAGTCGTCTGGGAACAAAAGGTTCCAGCGATCATCATGCTTGCTCGCGAATTTGAGTCTGGCCGGCTCCAATGTGACAATTACTGGGACACTCCTCATGCGGGACCTTTTGATGTGCGCGTCGTGCAGAAATGCGTCCTTACCTCTGCGGACCTTGGACATGTAGGCGAAGATGGTTTGCATGTGCTAGTTCGTCGAACCATTGAGGTACGACACAAGGATCTTGCAGACGAGCCTGTACACAGCGTGCAGCATTACCAGTTCCTAGCGTGGCCGGATCATAGTGTGCCAGAGACGCCTGATCTCTTGCTCGACATGATCCGCCTTGTGCACGCTGAAACAGATACTGCATCAGATGCACCGATAGTCGTGCACTGCTCGGCTGGCATTGGACGCACAGGTGCGCATATCCTTATCGACTCAGTAAGCACGTTTCTATCGCGTGTGCATCGCGTTCTTGAAACAGGTCATGATGATGCTGACGGTTTGTCACTTGCGCAAGCACACGAGTACTGGAACTCTTCGAATGATCTTGTGTATGAGGCGCTCATGGTGATGCGTGAACAGCGCATGAGTATGGTTGAGACGGTACGGCAGTATGTGTTTGTGTACAAGGCGGTGATTGCATCTCTCCTGACATAGTCTTTGTCTGCTGGACCTGCACTTGCATCCTTTGTCTATGCTGCCACTGATGCGCGCACCACGGACTTTTTTCCGCAACTCTCTCCTACTTCTTCCAATGTACCATAGGCCGACATGACGTCGCTACCACCCAACCCTAATCACCTCCATGGTTTCAATGTAGAGGACCGCTTCTATAAGCATGCGTTCTGTTTCTCTCCACCTCCTCCAACCTCTTGCTGTGGAACACGCATTCCTAGTCACGTGATGAGGACGCGTTGATGTCGCGCTACTCTCACTTCGGTACAACAACACGCACGCCTCGAACTCGACGAGAGTGTGCAAGTGACGAACTACACACGCGTGTGCGCCTATCGATGGATGTCCCTGCCGACGTGCGAGAATGGGCCGTACATAATTTACGTGCGCTTCAAAGCGGAATCCATGCACGGCTCATAGGCAAGATGTGTGCTGACGATATACCCTCTCCGGCGCCCTCGGACCTTAATGACACTCGCGATGTGTTCATGCACCTTGGCGTGCTTCTCACTGAGTGCAACGATCTCTTAGACTTTGAACGAGCTGAGTCTATCACAAAGAGAGGAGATGAGCTATGCTCAAGTGCTCGCGATGAAAACAGTGCATTCAACTATGCTTTGGCTACACAAGCAGTGCACTCGCTCCAAGCGGAACTTCATACACTTCGTGGCGAGACGGATCCTGATGCGACATTTGTTGATTCGCATGTCCCATGGCAAAGCTCATCGGATTGGTGCGGTTTGGCTCAAGATACCATACAAAGCATGAATGAGCGACATGCCAGTGAGCTTGCGCACATTTACGAACAGCATGCTGATGAATTAGAGGCACTCCGAAATGAGCATGCCACAGATATGGAACACGTTTCTGCACAGCATGCGTCTGATATACGCACAATGGAGGATAGATATATCAAAACAATCGAGCATGCTGCACAAGACCGTGCTGGAGAAGCGGAACGACACAAGCTTGAGTGGTTAGAACGAGAAACACAGCATTCGGCGGAGCTCAAACAAAGGCAACAGTCATGGGACGAGCGTGAGGCATCGCTCACAGCCAAGCTAGAAGAAATGCATCGGACATGGGATAAGAGGGAAGCTGAACACAAGACCGAGCTGGAACACGTGCAACACATGTGGCACGAGCGAGACGTACAGCGCGCTACAGACTTCGAGAAGATACAACGCACGTGGGAAGTTGCAAGCGAGGCTCTGGGAGTTACATTAGATTCGCTACAGCACGCTGTCGCTTCACAGGGAAGCCGGCTTGCACCGCTCCATGGTCGAATCCAGTCACTCAATCGGCTACTAGACGCATTTGCCCAGGAGCGAGACGCCGCAAACGCTGAGGCATTGGCATGGTCTGAGAGACATGCCGAAGCACAGGCTCATATCGCTGCGCTGCAGGTCGAGATCACTAGTAAAAACACAGATCTGGTACAACAAACAAGCCGACTTGTCGAGACGGAACGCAAGCTGAAAGAAGTGCAGAATGAAATCGAGTGCTCAGCTCATGTGCAAGCAAATATCGACGAGCTTCAGGAACGCCTCTCAGTGGCTGATCATGATGCATGGCAGCTTCGTGAACAACTTCGATCACTCGAGCCACTAAGAACAGAGCGTGCACAGCTTTCCAGTGAAGTACATGAGCTGCAGAAGCTTGTCTCTATGTATAAGGACAGCGTTGCTCATGCGCAGCATGAACATGAACAGACACAGCAGCAACTCGAACGGACCGAGACACAGCGATTTGCGATTGAACAAGCACTACGTGAGCGGGAAATGGAGCTGCGCGACTTGTATGAGGCGAAGCGCATCTGGACAGAGCAGCGACGAGCCTTCAAGGCGCGACCATCTGTATCAAATGAGGCTACACAGCGTGTCGCAGAGCTGGAGATTGAGCTGAGCGCTAAGGCGACAGAAGTCGAAGAGGCCGATACCCGACTACTAACGGTCATGAAAGAAAACAAGCGCCTCGCTGCACAGCTCAAGTCTCTAAAGATGGATACAAAACGGGCTCTACAAGATGTCACGAATGCTACATCAAAGACATATTCACCAACGAAAGCTGATGCAAGAGTCGCCCGATACAGACCAGTATCGTAACCGATTCATCCCTCCCCTCCCCCCTGCAGAAACTACGCAAACGTCACTTGTGTCGTAATACTTTCAACTTTGGTCCTCGTTATATAGAGATATGTATCAAGTCGCCTGTTATGTAGTCTAGTTTAGTCCGGATAGAGAGTTGGCCCACGACGGTTCGTTTTTGTCAAGTAGCAGTGTTTCTGATCCTTAGGAATGGGACGTAATTCGCACTTTTTCGGGCAAATCTTGACATGTTCTCCACACACTCATTCGAGAGCGGTTTGGAAGTGCCATGTTGGATGATCGTGTCTTTGATTGACGATGACCACCAGTATATTCTATTTCAGTTAACTTGCACGTAACCGTTCCAGTGTGTACGAATGAATATTTTCGATAAACGTACGATCATAAGGGCAAAGATGCTCAAAAAAAAAAAAAAAAAAATGAAATTGTTACTACCTATACACTGCAAGTCGGGTTAATGATTTCAAAATGCTTGTTTGTCATAACAATGGTGCAGAGCCATCTGTCACGTAGTTAATAGTGAGCTGGATGCAAATGAAAATCTAGTCCTGCGACTTTGAGCCGTATTCATGCATGAACTATTGGCTCATGCAAGTCCTGGAAAACATCTAGCGTCATTTAGATGGCAAAGCTTATGATTCATGAGGGATCGATTCCTTATGACGCTCCTCCATTGAAGGAAAACCAGTGTGCTGAGCACGTCCTAGCACATTCGTACTCATCAATTGCACGATATCCATGTCGACAAGAGAAGAATCCAACATGTCGGTGGATCGAAGAGTCAACTGCATCACAGCATCGGCCACCGCTTGGTATGAGCGCGCAAATCCGTTATTGGTATTCAAAGTAGTTGATGAACGCGAGCAAGAAGGCAAACTCGACCTGTTGTGATTCGAGTTAGAGCTTTGTACTAAAAAAGCGACACATGCTTCAAGACAAAGTGCTTTTTCCATGGTACACTCTTCGACTAGGTCCACGAGTGACCGGTACAACTCGGCACGCGTTTTGAAAGGTATACTTGCGCTGCGTTCGATCTCAATAGCCGGTGGCTCACGTGGATACGCTCGTGGGAAGGTGAACATAACACGCAGGTATGCAAGTGCGCCATCTCCCTCATTGTGCCACGGCCCACTAACGGCGACTGTACAGCGGCGATGTGCAATATCGATAGATTCAAGCGTGTTCGGGAAGTGGGAATTCACACGCAAAATCTCATGAGGCAAAACGGTGGGGTCTACAGCTAGAACAGTGCTGGGGGCTGAAGAAGAGAGTTCGCCATCACTAGGCTCTTGCAATTCGCCAACGCGCACATTCGCCATCCATTGCACGGCGTCGACAGCCATGATGCTCGCGTCGTCCTGTGTGTATCGCATTTGTGGACCTAGGTCTTGAGGCACCTCTGAGCGTCGTGCACGGCGTTTTCGCGGCGATTTTTTCAACAAATTTATGCGCGATGTAGGTAGAGATCGAGGTTGTGCTACATCTGCACGAGATACGTCAGACTTCCAACCGTGTAGGGAGCGAGGTGAGCTGAAGCGCGCAAGTCCCGGTGATACACTCATTTCACTTAATGTAGGCGACGATGCACCCAAGTTTGAGTGTCGACGACTGCACGAACTTGTCCTCCCGTGAGTCGGTGCCCTTGATGCCGTGGTGCACGCAGCCGTCGGCAAGGATCTTGCTGTCGACACTGGTACAGCTCCTGCGAATGCTGTTGATGCCGTCGATCTCGCGGACGTCGACGGTCGAGTCGAATCAGGAGCAACTGCAGACTCTGTGAGTATGTGATGCATCGGCGCACCTTGGATGTGCCCCAATGCTCGCATAACATCAGCACTGATAGGCCAAAGACGGAGTGTTTGGTCCTTACTCCAGGTTACGAGCTGGAATGTGCGGTCATCCAAATTGGCATTTGACCCGCTGCGTGATCGAATTACAAACTCTTTCACAAGATCCGTATGGCCTTCAAACCGACACACAGGTTCCTGTGAACCATATGCCCAAAGTGTCGCGGCCGTATCGCCACGCTGTGCAACAGAAATAGCGCCATGTCCAAACGGCAAGTGTCTTGCGCGCCAGACAGGTTGAAGCGTCTCAATCGTGCTTTCTGGCTGATCAATACGTGCATAGTGAGCAGCTACACGTCGCGAGCTCGGCGAGTCCAAGTCCCAAAATTTGATAGTGCCATCCAATGAACAGGTCATAAGCCGGTTATTGCGTTCGTTGCCAGGAAGACTCCAGTCCAGTCCATATATTTTACTCTGCCGCGTCTCCAGCGTGACAAGAGGCAATGCGCCGAATCTGTCATCCCAGATAAGCACCTTGTCATCACACGATGCTGCGATGCGATGTTCTATGCCACGATTCCACTTGACTTGCGTCATACTCGCATTCCATGAGCTGTAGCCCTGTGCAGGACGTCCAGAACCGCTGTTAGCCATTCGCAGGTCCCATATCCATGTCCATGTATCGACACTGCAACTTGCGAGTACCTCAGGATGGAATGGAGACCAATTAATGTCGGTGATGGCGCGCGTATGTGCATTGAGTAGGTGCTCGATCGAGCTGGGTATGCCACTCTGATTGCGCGCGTCAGATGCATATGGTAAAATTCGTGATGCGCTGTCCACAGGCAATTTATGTGAGCCATACACGAATGACCCACGGCCCGCCGAGCTAGGAGATGAATGTGTCTTGCACGAGCGAGCAACATCCATCTGCATCTTGGAGCGGATCGATGGCGGAAGCGTTGGCACAGCTTGAACGCACCCAAAGCGCCCTGATGGCCGGTCTAGGTTCCATATCACGAGCTTTTGATTTGACTTATGGAGCATATGTCAGTCACACAAGCCATCGACCGGTACGCATACATACAGTGCTTGCGACCCATGCTGAACGAGCCATATGTGGATTCCACTGGATGTCGGCCACCTCCCACGGCGTGCTGTGCGCAAAAAACCGAGGTGGCGTGTACAAGTGTTCTAGTTGCAACACAAAAAGACCCATGTTTGAGCCCAACACGACTTCCTGGTGCGCTGACATGAGCACTAGGTTCATTCGCTCCCCTTCCCCTTCCTCCTCCTCTTCCGACTTCGTTCGTTCACGTACATGGGCTCAAACTCATACTCCCCATTGGTTGATGCACATCAACAATCGCTGACATGTTCATCGTGGTCTCCGGGGTGGACGCCACCCGCGACGCCATTCGACGGGTCATGGGGCCGTCGGTGCGTGTGCAATCAAAATGGCAATGCACTGTCGCCACCGCCGCCCTTACACATGATCAGCCAAGCTCGAACAGGCCTCCACAAACGTGCGTTGCACGCGTTCTAACAAGGACATGATGGAAACGAAACGAGGCATAGAGTTCGATCAGCTTCTTACGACCTGAGCAATCGTTGGGCTAGGGACGCGTGTCCAGTAACATATAGCATCTTCTATGGAATGTGCTCATGGCATATACACTCGAGTGCTTGCTACTGCATCATCCAATGGCAAAGACCGAGACGTATTGTCTTCGTTTCGGCGCATGTACGCGTACAGCCTGTGGTTTGGTGAAGCTCATACGCCACTCACTCGTGTCTTAACGGCCCTGACGCACATAGATGTGTTTTTTGTTCCTGACATGATGAAGTGTGTTTATACCCCTGCGCAATTGCGAGAAAAATTTCAGCATCTTCGACAACTTGATTTTGTCGCGCTCCAGCAGTCGCCGTGTGTACATACGGACGATTATGACACGCGTGCATTTCGCTCGGCATTGAACTGGGGTCCGATGCAAGAAGCAATCCGCACGGAAGAAAAAGAGCCAGCGAGTCGTGCCTTTATGGCTGCCGTGCATTGCCGGGAAGTCCAACTGCAGCTTTTGATCGTGGCTTGGCTCCTTCCACACGTGCCCAAAGTGCCGTCTACGCACGCACAGTATGATACGTCTTCGTATTCAAAACGCAGAAAACATTCGAAACCAAAAAGTTGGCATGCGCCTCACATCCCTTTTGCTGATGTCGCAATGGAGCGGTTGCCAACCACAAACGAGCCAAAGGAGCTCTCCATTGAGATGACATACGACTCGTTACGTGCCTTGTATGAAGCCCTTGCAGACCAACTGTGCTTGCTGCAGTTTTCTGCGACACTCACGCCTTGTGCTTGGGTGTTTGGTTCGGGTGCGCGAGTCAAGACAATGCAGGATGAGCGTGATGAAGCACAGTGGTTCTGTGCGGATGTATTTGGGTCAACCTATGCATCCTCGTTGCCAAAAGAGTATGAAATTTTACGTTTCAAGTGCTTTGGACCTGGTCTAACTGAAACGACGCCCACTCGCCGACGGCGTATGGAGCGCACAAGTTCCGCGCCTCTTGCATCTATGCCAGTCGAACCCTCCTCTGCGCGTGAGTCAACCTCTGTCTCAGGCTCCGTGCATGAGAAACACCCTATTCTAGATGCTGAACGCAGCTCTCAGCGCAGACTACTCACAACCTTGCGTTCGACAAATGAAGTCCACATGACACGCCGACTTGTGCGCACGCACAGTTATACTCCGCAAAGCACGACATTACACTCGCCGATGTCGACGCCCACAGCCACCGCGCCTTCCACCTCTATGCGTCATCACAAGCGTAAAGCACCTGCTAATCGATGGGCATCTGTACCTGCAAAAACCCTCGTGATGGAGACCCCGAGGCATGTCCGCCAGAGGACTGTGTCATTCCCAAGTGTTGCGGGTGGCTTGCTCGACAAGACCCAACACGATCGTGCCATCAACGGAAGTAACACCAACACTCATGCCAATGACGTAGATGATGAGGATGATTCACTTCCGCCCTCGCCAAGTACGGCAAGAATTACAACTCACACATCGTCTGTGCCTGATCTAATATCTCGTCCCCCAACACCAGACAGCGATTCAGACGTCGATCTTTTGATACCAGAAACACAAAAAGCAGCACGAAAGCGTGATCCATTAGCGCTATTTTACTAGACTGGCCTCACAATACTGAATGACTGGACATCTTATGTATGTAATAAGGGAGGGGGGTCTGGTATGCTTGAACAAGAATGTTGAAAAAAAAAAATGCCGCTGCTGCCGTAAGATACTGAACACACATGCAGTGATTTGGCCCGCAAATGCCCGAGGGTCTTCACTCATCCAAGTTGTCATCTTCACTGTCACTTACGGTCCAGCCGGCGGCGCGCATTTCATTCTTATCACGCACGCGTTTCTGCGTGATTTCATCCAAAAGGACGAGTAGATCTTCGTTTTCAGACTCTATCCTAGCATAGTCCTTCTTCAATTCATCGTAAGAGTCGGATGATACAGCCTGCTCGAGCTCAGCGATACGTCCGTTCAAGTTTTGGAGACGTTGTTCTTGTTCCTTCACAGTCTGCTCGAGGTGGGTTGCATGTGCTTGGGCAGCGGCTGTCTCTTGACGTGACGCTTCAAGCGCTCGAAGAGACACTGCATCTTCCGATGGAGCTTCTTTCCTGCCTTTAGCAAGCTGCTCACGCAATGCATCGAGATCGGAACAAGCTGAAACAAGTTGGGCTTTGGTCGCTTCACAAGCCTCACGCCAGTGCGCACACTCGGCCTGTTGTGCTTCCCGCTCAGCGTTCCATTCATTTTCGCGTGCTTCATGTGCATGATGTGCTGCATGGAGTTCCTTCTGCGCTGCATCACAAGCTTCATGCGCTGCAGCGTGCTCCTTTTTGGCTAGCTCAGCCGTTTCATTCGCTTGCGCCAGATCAGCACGCAGCTTGTCGACAATACCTGCTTCTGCTTGCGCACGCGCAAGTTGCGCTCCCATAGTCATGAGTCGCTGCCTCGCATCTAGCAGCTCAGCAGAGGCCTCTGTGTCTGCGGCCGTTGTGGCCTGGGGCTCATTGAGAATGGACTTCTGGATGCGAACGTAATTGTCTTTCCAGAACTCCACAAAAGGCCACGTGAACCAGATGTCTTCCTCCATAGTGTCAGCCGGACCTGGCGATGCGGACTTTTCGCCTAATGGGCGCCCAACAAGTTCCAACGTTTCGGGTGAACACGACGAGAAGCGCTTGTCATTCTTCACCGCTTGAATGCGAGTGCTAAATTGATCAGCACCGATGCGTGAGTGTAGGATTGGATGCATTGCTTGCCGTGTGAGCAGGCCTTCTTGCTCATCGGCTGTCGGCGCCGTCGAGCCATCGGATGTGGTTCGTAGCGTGTTGAACTCGTAAGCAGTTCCAAGCACAAACGCGGAGAGCCCCTGGATAAGTGGGTCAACCCCAGTCGTCTGTGCCGCTGGTTGAATTAGTACCTGCAAATTCGCACTCTCTGATAGCAGGTCAGAAATACTCGAAGAGCTCTGCCAAAGCCACATGCTCAGCAAAGAAAGATAACCAACGATCAGCTTGGTCCAGTCTCGGGACGGATTGCCATTCAGATCCTGTGCAGCACGCTCTCGACGTACGGCTTCGCTCTGCTCGCGGAGTGCCATGGCTAAGTTTCCCACTACCACATGCACGAGTGTCGCTGGTTCGTCGTCGTCCGATGAGGGCACCGACGCATCAGCCACACACCTGCCCTCGGCATTCAAACACACCCGGCGCGCAAACTCCTTGGATGTCTCACTTCCGTGCAGGATGTAGCTGAGAATCATCATAGCGAATAGATACTGGTATGGGTCGAAGCGGGGCGCCTTGCTAGTCGATGCTAATGTTGTGTTCGGTAAGTGCGCAATGCTGCTGAGCAGGAGACTGGTCCCATCTGGTTCACTTTGATCAGGTGTTGGTGCAGCCACAAAAGCGTGCCACATCGTCATGCGTACATCCATATTCTGTTCGACGAGCGCCTCCACTGCCTGCAGTGCCGCACAGCGTACACGAAGAGCCATGCGCGGCGAGTCAGTCGGTCGTATAGGCACACAAAGAGCCATTTCGACGAGTCGCAACATCGCTGGATGTGGTGATTGCCACGCAAGCTCCATCGGCGGTTGCAAACCTTCTGCTGCTGGAACAGAATGCTCTTTTAACACGACAGGAGTAATGACCATAGCACTGATCAAGTCTTGTGCAGCGCGCGAGCCGCGCAAGAGAGAGGCTAAGACGTGCAGTGCATCGGCTTTGAGCGGGAGGGGCGCAAGACTCGCCATGGCCAGCTGCACAAGTGCTTCTGCCAGGCCCGTCTTACACATGACGAGCTGATTCGACCTATGTCCCTCGCCTTGGCCATCAATCAAATGACGAACACAGCGAAGCAGGAGTTGGGCATTCGCAAGTTTTTGTTCGTCCCATTCTTGCAAAAGAAAGGCCTGCTTATGTGTGAGGTGTTCTTGCTGTGCATGATCGGGCGCGTGTGCTGGTAAGGGAGGTGGATAAAATAGGAGCGGCGCAAGCAACGGAATACTGAGAGTTTCTCGGAAATAGTTCTGGTTCGACACATTCTGCAGTAAGAGAGTTTCGAGACCTTCAAGTGCATCGTGAACAACAACGCCACCCTCAATACGTCCTTCCTGAGCCATGATATCGAGCAAGCGTTCAAAAGCGCCTTCAAATGCAGTGATCTTTTGAATGTCTGGATTATCTCGAAGCAGCTGGGGTAAGAGCAAGAGCGCCTCATTCCGAATGATCTCGGTGCTGGAGCTCGGTGCCGCTTCCAAACACTGGAGCACGGAACTGCAGCCGCCGGGCGCAGTTAAAATATACTCCTGAACTTCAAGTCGTCGATTCTCAACAAGGACCACGAGAAGCTGCAATGCACCGAATCGCGTATAAAACCCGTGCTCAGGAGACAGAAGCGTAAGCAGCGTAAGCAGAGCGTCTTTTTCCTCCAATAAACGCGACATATTCTTGCTAGCACGCGCAGCTGTACGTGGATCGTCGGGATGGGCTTGGCACAGAGACAAGCAACACTCCACGGCAGCGCGGAGCATCTCTTCGTCGCGCTCACGAGACTTGATCCAGCGCAACAGGGGAACGAGTGCATGCTCGCTGACCTTATCTGCATGGTCGCGTACGAGAGACTTTAGCGACAAGATGGCGGCACGGCGGTCTTCATGTTGTGTTGCTGGATCACTAAGCCGCTCGCTCAGGACAGTGATCGTTGAGCTGGGAGTTTGTGCCCTGCCACTTTGTGCCGAATACTTTTTGTATTGCTGCCGCAGCAGATCAAATCCGTGTAGCATGGACTAAGAACGTGCAAGGCGCGAGAGTGACGATGACACGTCCAAGTTTGTTAAATGAGATCGGTCGAGCCAAATTATATATTCTGGCTGGTGCTCGGGGCTGACACCTGCGGGTCCGTCTACTTGGCAGGGGCGGCGAGGCGGCCGCGGCGCACGCACGCATGCACGACATGGGCCATGTGGACAGGTCCAGCCCACATGGCCCATGTGCCTGCGTGACTTGGGCGCCAACGGCAGCGGCTGCCGCTGCCACGGTAGAGTCACGTGCAGATGGTGCGTCGACGCTGGCGCACACGAGGGAATGTGGGGGCCGAGTGCGGCGTGGGAAAGCATAGCCCGATTGGCTCGGAAATCCACTCAACACAAGCGGCGAGATATATTTGCGTGGCTCATGCACTCAAACTCGTTTTCTTACACAGCACACACCTTGTCGACGGCAGCGACGACAGATTTCGCACTATGGGAAAACTGACATATGACGAAGTGGCGAAGCATTCGTCAGCAGATGATTGCTGGATCATTTTGTATGGAAAAGTGTATGATCTCACCGAGTTCATTCCGGAGCACCCCGGAGGACCTCAGATCATTGTCAAGAATGCTGGCCGTGACGCTACCAAATTATTTGACACGGTGCACCCAAAGGGCACCATTGAAAAGTATCTGTCAGCTGACAAGTTCAAGGGCGAGTTTGATGAGTCTACACTGCCTGGAGAATACAAAGAGCAGCAAAAGAAGGAGGAGGCCGAAGAAAAAGAACGGCGCGCGAATCTACCTCCGATGTCGAGCTGTCTAAACCTTCACGACCTAGAGCTGGTGGCGTCAAAAGTCCTGTCTCCCGAGGCTTGGGCATACTACTCTTCAGCTGCAGACGATCTCGAGACATACCATGAAAACAAAACGGTATTCCGACGGATCTGGTTCCGACCTCGGATTCTTCGTAATGTCAGAGTGGTCGATCCAAGCACAAGCATTCTTGGGATCCCTAGCAAGCTGCCTATCTACATTACAGCCACGGCGCTTGGTCGTTTGGGACACCCGGACGGGGAGCTGAATCTTACGCGGGCAGCCGCAAAAACAGGGCTCATTCAGATGGTCCCGACACTATCATCTTGCTCGTTTGAGGACATTGTCAATGCTCGCACAGAGGATGGTGCACCAACACAGTTTTTCCAGCTCTATGTCAACAGTGACCGGCGGGTCGTCGTCGATATGTTGCGCCGTGCTGAAAAAGCCAATATTCAGGCCATCTTCATCACAGTCGACGCGCCTCAGCTCGGACGGCGTGAGAAGGACATGCGGATGCACTTTAGCGATGAGGGCTCGAATGTGCAAGGAGGCGAAATTCAAAACAGAGACGAAGGTGCGGCACGGGCCATCAGCTCGTTTATCGATCCTGCGCTCGATTGGGACGGAGCACTTTGGATTAAACGCAATACACGGATTCCTGTGCTCTTGAAAGGCGTGCAAACGTGGGAGGATGCAGTCATGGCCTGTGAGATGGGATTTGCTGGTGTCGTGCTATCGAATCATGGCGGCCGTCAGCTTGACTATGCTCGCTCCGGCGTGGAAGTCCTTGAAGAAGTAGTACGTGAGCTGCGCAAGCGCAACATGTTCCCGAGCCCAGCGTTCCAGATCTTGGTGGACGGCGGATTCCGACGGGGCACTGACATTCTCAAGGCCATTGCCATGGGGGCGACAGCTGTGGGCGTTGGACGTCCGTTCCTGTACGCTTACTCGGCATATGGCGTCGATGGCGTGGTACATGCGATCAACCTGCTGCGCGCCGAGTTGGAGATGAATATGCGCCTTATTGGTGCGAACACCATTCGGGATGTCGTGCCAGAGATGGTCGATTTGCGTGCACTTCATACCCATAATGGATTGCCTACGCCAGGTGACGGCTCGTCTGTGCTGGACGTGATGAACAAGAGCCGTTTGTGAGAGAGACCTCTCTGTAGGTGTCTGTAGTTGCATGCAGAGGCAAACGAGTTGCGAAACGAGGCACCTGAACTATTTGCGCGAATGTTGTGTGTCACTGGGGTATGCACGCGCACCTGCTCCGAACATCTGATTTGTTGATTCCATTCGTTTGAAGTATCCTGTTCAGAACAAAGAGAGCGCGTGCGACTGCAAGACCATAGGAGTGGAGGTCGCCGTCAGAAATACCACCGGAAGTGGTGAGTGAGGGAGAGGCAAGGTGCGTGGGGATTTCTTCCACACCAACCCATACAACGGCTCGTACCTTCCGCTCCCACGCTCCGTTTGCGGGCAGGCATACGTTGTTGTCACAGCGAGATGGGTCTATGTGGATCGAAGCCTGAGGCTAGTGGGGCTGATCAAGATGCGCGGCAACGAAGCTCAGAAATCGATAAACATCTTAATGAGTCAACGAGGCAAGGCAAACAGGAATACAAGATCCTCTTACTAGGGAGTGGCGAGTCGGGCAAGTCGACGATCGTAAAGCAAATGAAGATTATTCACCAGAATGGCTATTCGAAGGAGGAGCTATATATGTTCCGCTTGACAGTTATCAAGAATGTTGTGGACTCAGCACGCGCGATTGCTTTGGCGCTGCGTCTTCTTGGGATGGAACCTGAGCGATTGGAGAACAGGGTACGTGATGGTTAATCGGCACAGCTAAGAGGCGTTTCCCTCTGTCTTTGATACGGGCCCCTTTTTTGGCCTTAGACGCGACAGGTGCATGTTGGTGGGGAACGCATGGCGCAGCCGGAAGCTCGCATTGACGAAGTAAGACTAACGCTTGACACAGGAAGCAGCCGATATTTTGACCCAGTACGAAGTGCCTGCTGATCCAAATGCTTTCCTGCCGGCAGATATGGGGAAGCTGATCGAGTCATTATGGAGCGACCCCGTCATTCCGAGACTCATGGAGCGGCGTGATGAATTTTATTTGATGGACAATGCGGAATAGTATGTATATGGCGGTGCATGTTGACGGGCTCGATGACTCACACACGTAAAGCTTCTTAAATTCCGTCGCGCGTATCGCAACTGATACGTACATTCCGACGCAAGAAGATGTGTTACATGCGCGATCAAAGACATTCGGTGTTTCGGAGACGCGTTTCCAGACAGGAGACATGTCGATTCATCTTGTCGATGTCGGAGGACAGCGTTCGGAGCGGAGTAAATGGATTCACAGCTTCGACTCAGTCACATCGGTCATTTTCTGTGTCGCACTGAGCGAGTACGACCAGGTTCTGCTAGAAGATAGCAGCCAGAACCGCATGGCAGAGAGTCTTGTGCTCTTTGAAAGCATTATTAACAGTCGTACGTATACATGGGCGAAGTGAGCGATTGTGTGCTAACGAAGTACTACAGGCTGGTTCCAGCGCTCGTCGATTATTCTGTTTCTGAACAAGATTGATATTTTCAAGCAGAAGCTCGCACGGCGCCCGTTGTCGGACTATTTCCCGGAATACACGGGCGGCAATGACGTGAACAAAGCAGCGAAATACATTTTGTGGCGCTTCACACGCGTGAATCATGCTCGGTTGAATATCTATCCACACATCACTCAAGCGACAGATACGACGAATATTCGTTTGGTATTTGCAGCTGTGAAGGAAACCATCCTGCAAAACTCTCTACGCGAAACAGGCTTTTTGTAGTATAGACATGGGTAGTCGCTTAGGCGGAAAAGGCACAACGAAACAATACAGGCGCGAAGACGAAAAAAAAAAAAAAAAAAACTTACAGTGATGAAGTCACGCTCGCGTCTGTGGCCCATGGCGACGTTCGCCGAATCATGTCGCGAGCTTCGCGCGCAATGCGAGCGACAGAGGGAGCCTCGCTAAGCCATGCGCTTGTAAGTTGCGCCACGAGCGATGGTGGGCGTGCAACGTCGTACAGTGTGTCAGATGCATTCTCTAGACAAGCACGCACACACAAAGCAGCCAACTGAACATCGACGGGAGCCGGTTGCAGCACCTGAGAAGCGAGAAGTGGTTGTATGGCATTGGTGTCGAACTTGATAAACGATGCAAATAAATCAGCGAGTGCACGCTTGATCGATTCACGTGGCTCTTCTTCGGCATGGAATGCCGACTCCAGGCATCCAACAACAGATGCACGAGTCTGCTCGCCGATCTTGTCCTGCGGTGCATGGTCCAGGATACACGCGAGAGCAACGATAGCAGCATCTGACGTATCGTCAGGCGACACAAGAGCATCGCAAATGGTTTGAACAAGCTCAGATACAACGCCTTCCACGCGTGTCTGTAGGCCCATGAGGAATCCAAGCGCGTGTGCAGCTTTCATACGCACCGTACCACTGCCGGTGTCTGAGAGGGCTTTTTGGAAGGAGCGCTGCAGCTGCGGGTAGAAGGGCCGCACGAGCATCGGCACGCTGCGTACCAAGGTGTCGAGAGACGTGACGATCGAAATTTTGACGGGTGGAGCATGCCTATCACCACACAGACGAATCAATGGACCGACCATAGCAGTGATGAAGGGCTTGATGGCATCTGCGGAGGTCTTTTCGGCAAGATCCGCGAGACCCAGTGCACCCTGCTCGCGCTGCTCGGCTGTGCCTTGGAGCAGGCCATGTAGAAGAACGGGAACGAAAGGCGAGGCTCCGCGTGGCTGACACAAGCCAGGTAGGTGTGACGAAGGTGCACCCGTGGATTCCAGCGCTCGTCGCAATGGCACAACAAGAGCGCCCCAGTGTTCCTTCGGGATCGTCTGCACACAAGCTTCGAGGGCAGAACGCGCTGCCGTGTACACGCGCTCCTCAGGAGGCTCGAAGAGTGCAATCAGTTTTCGCATCACATCCATCTCGTAGTCGGCCCACGACACAGTCACGTGTTTCGTGAAGTGCACCCACAAGTGGCATGCGAGTGCCTGGCGAGAGGCCTGACGAGCGCCGAGCCAGCCAAGGATCTGCATCACAGTCTGGTGCAATGTGTCGATATCGCCAATGGCAGCGAAGAGCGCGTCGGCCACTTCGTACTTCACGTGCGTCTCATCATCGCACGATGCTGCAAGGCTGCTGAGAATCACATTCACCTGCTGCGCAAGCGCGGAGCTTGAAACAGGCAGCAAGGCGACCAGCGCGGACGCATGTGAGTCGGATAACGGGACATGAGCGAGCGCCGGCACGACGACGGGGAAGACAACCTCAGGTTGTGTGCGCACAACTTCCCTGAGCGCCGCGAGCGCGGTCGGGGCGCGCTCGTCGTCCAACGCCTCGAGCAAGGTAGGAATGGTGGCGTCGATCGCATGGCCACCCAGGTGAGCCTGCATCGCGTCGAGCGCATGAGCTGCTGCTGCACGCACATCCGGCGCCTCATCGCCCAGCGCATGTCGCACAACACCAATAAGTGCGTCTTCATGGTCTTCAAGTTGCGTCTTGGTCGCATTCGCCAGAATGTCCGTAACGGCACGACACACACCGGCGCGAGTCGACGAGGTGGGTGCATGCATCGCACGCTCGCTGAGGATCGGCACTGTCTCACTGAGGATCTTTTCGCCCAGCTTGCGCACCAGCTCGCCGAGTGTGCGTCCTGCCATGTCGCGCTGCTCAGAATCATCGGACGCGAGAGCGCCACCCAAGAGTAGGTCAAGCATAACAGGGAGAACTTCGCGGGCAGTGCGGGGCGTGTTGTGCACAAGTGCCTTCCAAGTGTGAGCGGCCGTCTGGCGCACAGGTATGCTCGGGTCTTGTCGCAAGATGAAGACGGCTGCAAGAATCCGAGCCCGCCGATCAGCTCCGAGCACTTGGACGAGTGTCTTTTGGACGCTGCTGCTGGCCGCAGCAGCTTCATCTGTCTCGTCTTCAACTTCTGCCTTTCCGGAAATACCACACACACGGAATAGCATATCAGCCGTGAGCTGCAGCGCCGACAGTCGAACGCGGTGCCGCGCATCAAAGAGACGCGGTTCCAACTGTGGCAGCAGCAGATCGACAGAGCGCTGCGTGTAGTTGGAAATGAGCATGCGACCGGCCCGCAGACTCGCCTCTCGTACAGACTCGATATCGTCCGCCATACTTGCGACAATCGGCGGCACGATGCGCCCGAGATGAGGAATGAAGCGCGCACCGAACGTAGCCGGCAGGTAGATCAGCAACGCGAGGTGGCCTTCCCGCACGTACGATGTGCTGTCCTGTGTGTTTTCAATGATCGTCGGCAGCAGTCGCTCCATGCGCTCCATACCCAGACCAGCAAGTACTTCAGCTAGACCCTGTGCAGCGCCATGGCGATCGACGCCTGTTGCGTCGGTCTGCAGGACCTGGAGCAAGGACGGGACCAAGTCCGCAAAGTGGACCTCGCCCAGTCGCTCAACAAGCGTGCCGAGCGCCTTTGCTGCAATGCCACGAGCATCTGGCACCGGTGACACAAGCACCACACGCACGAGCGGTGTGTACTTGCTCAGGTACGGCACATAGTCGCGCGTGTCGGTAAGTGATGCCAGATTGCCAACGATCTGGGCCGCTTGCTTTTGAAGGAGAACGGTTCGCTCACGCAGACCACGCTCGATAATCGGCGCAATCAGCGCTAGCGATGGCGCATCGATGTAGTGCACAAACTTTGTGCGAAGAAGCGCCTTCAGTGCGCTCGCTGTCTTGGCGTTTGGATCGACAAGTGCCTTGAGCAGCACCGGCACGAGTGACTGGATCTCTGGATTGTGGATCACTTCACCAAATTGCTTGAGACTCTGATTCGCAGCCGTGCTGACCTGGCGGTGTGAGTCTGTCAGGACGTCACTCAGACGGGGGATGACTGTTGGCAGCGCCGCGGACAATTGCCGCGGTGCACAGAATGCCATCGCACCCAGAAGCTCGACGGCACCTTTCTTCATACGCCACTGCTTTTCATCCAGGCCGCTCAATAGAGATGGCAAAATTAGTTTCAGGCATTGGCCGCTCAGGCTACGCATCAACACTCGTGCAGCATCCTGCGTCGCTTCTCGGACATCTGCATGTGTATCGCCAAAGCACACAAGCAAATGCTCGAGAATACCCTCGACATATGGTTCCAACAACACATGCAATGTACCGGCAAGCATTTCATACGCGAATAAGGCACCCTGCCGGATCGTCGACACGCTTGTATCGTCGATCGCTTCGGCTAGTCGTGTCAAAATATGCAGCTCACGAATAGAGCACACACCGCGGCCTTTTACAATGCCCGCCAAGCCGTATGCTGCGCCACGCCGTGTAGCATACTTTTCGCCATGTAGAAGGTCGACAAAAAGATCATCAACAATGCCCGGCACATCCTTGGCTACAGCAGTCGTGCGAACAAGCACCGGCAAGCAAGAAGCCACAGCCTCTTGCACGAGTTCGCTGGGTGTTCGTAGAGCGGAAAGCAGGCGATCCACGACGCGACGCACCTGCGGACTGTCCGCCGGTAGATACTGAGCGATGCGACCCAACAAGACTACAGACGCCTCGGTAACCGCGTCGCTCTCGCTCTCAAGACTCGCTTCTAAGTGCGAAAGCAGATCGGAGAGAACGTTTGCGCCATGCACATCGATCACAGACGTGCACGCATCGAGCATGGCATGGCTGACGTCCTCATTCCGATCGCTTAGCGCAACACCTGGCTGCAGGGCAAATAGAAAGAATGGCACGACATCCGCCGGACGGAACGACGGCGCAGCGGCATGTAGCGTCCAGGCCACAGCGAGACGAACGTGCCAAGGGTCTTGGCGATTCAGCGTCGATTCAATTACCATGCCATACTGGTCGTACTCGGGTTCGAGCGAGTAGTTTTCGGAACGATATAGCATGAGCAGCGCGTCCAAAAGCTCAGGGAATGTGTCAGGATGCAATGCACATGCCGCGCCAATTGAGCGCGCTGCACTCTCTCGCACGTACTTGTGAGCATGTTGCAAGAGTGGGACTAACGCCGGCACATACGTCGACGGAACATCCAGAGCATTCTCCTCCCATACTTGGGTTGCGATAGCTTTCAGGTCTGAATGCATTGCGAGCCAGACAGCGCGAGGGAACTCAAGTTCTGTCAAGTCCAGTGATACCAGACACTGTAGCGCACCATCCCGCTCACGGCGTTCATCCGAGAGTGCAGCATCCAAAAGCTCGATTATCAGTGCAGTCTGACCCTGCTGCTCATGAGATATCATGTCGCCATACGACCGAAGCGCTGCGATCGCGTCGTGCATTAGCATCGGAATATTACGCAAAAGGACCAGTAGCGAGCCCAAAACCTCAGCACGTGGAAAGTGCGGGTCTGAGCCATATACCGCATGCGCTGCGAGCACATCCAATGCCAACTGCAGTCGCTCAACAACCTGGTCGTCCTTGTCTTCGTCGCCACATAAACGACTCTTTGCAATCAAATGCGTAAGCCAGGGGATTACAAAGCCGCAAGACGAGCGTTCCAATGGCGCAGCGTCCACGAGGAAACGCAATTGATACAGAATGCGAAGCTCGATCTCCTCGCCTGATTCGAGCGAATAATCCAACGGAACAAGTTTCCCGTCAATCTCACGCAGCATCGCACTCAAGATAAAACCACACACAGTTTGCACACGAGCTTCGCCTGCGCGCGAGAGCATGGCCAGAGCATCCACCGCTGTATCTGTTACTCCTAGTTCACGAGCACGCACATTACCCAGGCATGCACGCACAGCCACTGTCAGCGCAAATATGTCAGAGCTAGTCGCACGGGCTCGCGCCACAATGAAAGCGCGGTTGAGAGCGAGAATGACGCGCGTCCGCTCGTGCTCGACCAACGAGCGAATTTCTCGTTCACGTGCAAGTTGCGTGTCGACAGCAGCTTGCTCTTGCTTCGTGAGCGATTTTGGTGTGGTAGCAGCTTTCTTGGCGGCAATAGACGCACGCACTTCAGCATCCCACTTGTCCATACTGGTAGTGCGACCTTTGTCAAGTTCCTGCTTATTTGAGGACAGCACATCAATGAATGGCTTGTCATCTGAGGCACGCCAAATTGCCACATCTTGTTCACTGAAAGCTTCGATCGATTTAACCGACATATCACGCACAATGTCGCCGCAGATCCGGCCCAGCACGGCATCAGGCGCGATGAACAAGATGGACGCCAGTGCCGCCTCCGCTGCCACGCGCCATGTCGGATCGCTTTGTGCCTCGTAAATGGCTTGGATGACCGAGTCTGCATAGTCTCGAAGAATTTCGTGTGGATCAAGGTTGTCGTAAGTAACAGACCCAGTAGGCCCCACTTGCCTCATCACATTGCGACATAATTTCACAAAGCAATCATGTTCCGTATCCTGCAGCTGAGGAGCATGCACTAGGACGACCAGTTCTGGGAAAAGATTCAACGATGACATACATTCAACCAATAGCCGTGCGACATCCGTTGGCAGCTCTGGTTCACTCGACAAAACGTGCCGCACAATGTGAAGAGCAAGTCGCTCATCGTGTCGGTGCACATATTGAACAATCCTATGCGCGTGCCATCGTGCACCTTGCACGAATAGTGGACCGTGATTGGGTGCGCCAATTTGTACAGTGTGATATACGTAGCATCGGAGCAGAGCGCACATGTGGGATGCAAACTCCTTGTCATGCCATGACATCGGATTTGTGTGGTGCAGCACCGTATAGAAAGCTTTCGCATGCCAATGTACTGTATGAAGCTCACTCATTTTTTGAGCCACTTTCTCATTTAGGAGGAACGATGGCTTCGCGCCTGTGGCCAACAGGGCATCAAGAGGCGCGAGCGGTAGTGCAGAATCACGCAGCGAATGTTCCTGGGAGATCGCGCCCCATATGAGTGCAGTAGCAATGCAGCCCTCGAGCGCTGCTTCCGGCGAGGTCAGTGCACTGGACAGCGCAGACTTGACACTGGTCCCGAGTGATGGTAGTAGGTCTTTCCAGAATGCCAGCCAATTTTTTTGTTCCTTGGAGAAACAGGTCATTCCTGGTTCACATGCGCAGATAGCAGGGTACATGCCACAAAGTGCGGCAGCACGCACTGGCGGCTTCGGGGAGCTCGTCTTGCCAATAAACGCCTTCATGAATGCAGATGGCACCTCTACATCATGCTCGAGCAAGAAATGGATATGCTTCGACACAGCATCAACAGCAGCTGCGACACTCGATGGCTGTGTTTCCTTTAGTAGCACGGGAGCCATAGATCCTAGAAGGCCTGGACTGTTTGATTCATTTGGCACACAGGACCACAGAAGCTTATATTGTGCGAGGCGCTGCTCTTCAGAACGCACATCCCCTGCCTTGATACTCTTACAAACTGCATCAGCAAACGCAGTTATGTCATCCGCCTTGAACAATGAGTCGCTCAGAGACAAGACGGCCTCGCGTGTTGCTGGATTCGACGAGGCAATCGATGAGACCATGACATTTTGGAAGCGCGACAAGATAGAAGTCTTCTCCACAGCAACACATGTGCAGAGTACGCCAAGATCGTAGAATGCCTGTTCTGGTGAGCGAAGGAGCATCTTTTGAAGCGTGGGCAACACGTGCTCGTCCAAGTCAGCAGGTGTAACGACGCTCTTGAAAAAGTGCCGATATGGATGTGACTTCGCTGTGCGTAACGTATCGAGCAACGGGACTCTGGAACTGAGGACGTTTGTTGAGTAGAACTGCAGCACCAGCACTTTAATGCTTTGTACGAGCTCTAACGCACCAGCACGTTGTGTATCTTTCATCTCCAAGCAACAGGCTGTGATCAAGTGCCCTTGCAGTGCACATGAAGCGAGTGCTTCCGCCGCAGGAAGCTTCAACGCTGCGTGCAGTAGCAGTGAAAGACATCCCGGATCTGATTCCCATTGGCGAAGCCGGGCTGACACGCTTGAAATGCACATGTGCTTCCGGACGAGTGCTGCCACATAGGTCCCATGCAAACGGGCATACATTTTCACAAGTAGCATGAAATTTGAATCATTTTTGATAGACGCGTGCTCGCCATGTAATACATACGAAAGAACACAATAGACCCAATCGTATAGTGCAACAAGACGTAAAGCCGTGCAACAAAGTCGCAAATCCGACCGAGTCGTCCGCTCGACTTCAGGTTGTAATGCATGCACAGCCTCTCTTACGAGCATACTGGACAATGGCTGTTTAGGGCAATGTGCAGTGTCTGCATCTAGCAGTGTGCATCCAGCACGAACTAGACATACGCGAGATTTCCTGTCGTTGTAAGACAGCGTCGTCTGCAACAAGAGCTGAAATAGCTCTACACGTTCTTCTGAGCTTGTTTCAGAGTCACTAGCTACTAGCGGCACAGTGTTAGAGACAAACAGATAACGACGCTTCTCTTTACGATCACGAAGCCGCGCGGCGGCGTGAGTGATAAATGCATCCCAATCAGACTCAGCTTCTTCCAGCTGGGTCGAGTACACTGGCACCTGATTTTCTGGTGCCATGTCATCATCTGGATCATATGGTGACTCCGCCTCTGCCGGGTCGGCAGCGCTTAGCCACTGCTTTATATCTCGCGTCCGCATGGACCCACCAGTGACGAAGATCGATGCACATCTCATGAATGAGACCCAGGATGAACGCCTGACGGTCACGTGCCGCATCACACCATAAAGGTAAAGCCATTGACCATCCTGCACAAAAGCAAGCTGCGAGTGATTCGAAGAACATCGACGCAGAGTCGATGAATCAACCCTGCACCAACATCATTCCAGTGACCCATGTTTCCCAGCTGTATAGATGTTTGAAACATCAGAGGTAGTTTTAATATCTTGGATCTTTTTAACAAGCTGAAGAATCTTGGTTTTAGTCCCTCGATGTGTTGAGGCACACTTAAACAAATGCAACGAGCTATCCGTGATGACAATGTCTGTAGCGTTAGATTCAACTATTCCATCTATATGTCGTCAAACCATCGGCCCCGAAGCGGTGGCGGGCTCGCGACGTTAACATGTAGGGATCGTATATGAAGACATGCGCGCGTTGTATGATCAACGCACTCTCGAGCTTCGACCTTGAAATCTATACAAGGTTGACACATGCACTGAAACCTCGGCAGACTTCACACACGCTTCAGTCAGAGTCTTCAACGATATATTGAATTTGCTACTGAGATACTATATTCATATATCACAGAAAATTCACTGCACCACTGTGGAAAGGCAAAGAAGTGGACCAGCTTCACAGTAAATAGCAAAGAATGGAAACGATCGCGCAGAAAAGCTTCATGGAAACCCGACATTGTTATCAGATGAGGTGTTCATCAAAAGGCAACAACTGCAGTGCCGATGACCATAGCAACAAGCACAGAAATGACACCAATCTTGGCGTCAAGCAAGCTGCTAGAGCCATTTTCGCCCTTGCCATCTTTTCCAGAGTCCTTCGACCCACCATCAGAGCCATTACCAGAACCATCTTTGGAGCCACCGCTAGATCCCTGCCCTGGATTGGCATAGCCATTCTTCATGTCAGAGAGCTTGACGACCTTGTAATTAGCGTCTGGGTTGGCCTTTATGTCACCAATGTCAGGAACACCTTTTGGCTCAATGTTACCCTTAATAAAGTCGGCGAAGTCGGGGTACGTAATGTCTTCCGCGTAAGGCTTCGTCACATTCTGGCATGCAGTGATCGGAACAATGTGCTTGTACGCATCCGAAATCTTTGGCTCCATTTCCTCAAACAGTTTCATTGTTTTTGTCGAAAGCTCGTGGGAGAGAACGATTGGGCTCTCACTGTCCGCTTTACCGATGATGTTCTGGTAATTGTTTCGAATGTCATCTTCCGTTTTGCCCTGATCAACCTGCCAGTCGTTTGTATCCTCTTCCCACACAATTGTACGCAAACCAAGACCCGCAGCAATAGCACGAACACGGTCATCAGTATCGCCAAATGGTGGTCGCCAGCATGAGGGAGTCACGCCCATCAAGATCTTGATAGCACGGGCCGTGTAGAACAACTCAGCAAACACTTGTTCATCCGACAAAGTAGTCATGTAACGGTGGGCCCAAGTATGGACGCAAATATCGTGCCCGTCAGCAAGGCCGCGCTGTGCCTGCAAAGGGAAATTGTACATTTGAGTCCCGATGTAGAAAAGTGTCGCTTTGAGTTTCTTTTTCTTCAAAAAGTCGTAAAACTCATTGTGGGAACAATACGGGCCATCATCAAATGTAAGGCCCCAAGTGCTAGGCTCCGGGCACGAGCTAATATCCTTCGGAATCTTGTCATGCTTCGGTTCAGTACATCGATTGGCGGTCCACCAGCAATCAGGATCGCCTTGCACATCATAGTTCGAGGCTTGGGCTGATGTACCCATGTTAGAAGTCTGTTGGTCACTTGTAGTGTCCTTCTTTTGCTTCACGTCTTTCGGAATTATACCGGAATCTTGGATCTCCTGCCATACTTTTTTCGCCTCATCGTCACCATCAATGATCTCGGCGATCTTCTGGGGTTCAGGCAATTTCTTGCCTTTCAGTCCTTCGAGAGGGTTTTGATACGCGGCTTCGCATTCTTGCTTTGGATCGGTCTCTTTCGCTACAGAAGCTGCATCCTGATTAGACTGACGACGCTGCAAACGCGCAAGATGTGGGCTGTTCACATCATGAAGCGAGGCCGTGGCGCTCGCGAGGGCAGCAGAGGCAATAATCAGACTTGTTGTCAACTGCATGACGTCCGGACGATGAGATGGATCCAGCCCGACGTGAGCATTGGAATAAGACCAGGGGTTTTATCCACGTGAATGCATGCGTTTAGTCAGCTGTTACGCCATAAACTCTATGTGATGTGTAGAATGCAAGGCATTTGAATGCTTTAAGTGTGACACATGCGTGCCTTACGAATAGACCTAAGGATAACTTAGGGAATGCACTATTATTAGTTGGCTCATCTCAGATTATATAATACCACTTGCACTGCCACCTTCACATGTGTTCCCGCGTGGCTTGTGCTTACATGAGGATCAAAGCTGTGCGTTAGATGGAAAGAATGAATATTCCGAAGGGTTACGCATCATGTCAAGGATACGCGCCACCTCAGACAAGCAAATGTGTTGACGAATCCTGTAAGATCGTAAAATAGTAGTGTGTCGGTATCTAGAGCAGTCCCAACTATGATAATTCTTAGAAATCTCTAGAGCACATGCAAATTTAGTGACTATACAAAAGCTAGTTCTCCTGTCTAAACTTGAGACCATCTACAGCGGCATTAAATAATTGTATGTTCCCAAAGGACATGTGATCGTACGTAACGAAATGTGGACATGTCCCAAGTTGAAGACTTTCCGAGAAAGTCAACGCATTCGGCGCGATAACAATCGCAAGTCAAAAGCGCTACTACACACACAAATCAGGCCGAAATGAATGGGTATTTTAGTTCCAAATTCGTTGCATTTGCTATCTTGATACCTAAGATGAGGCTCACGACACACCATAGTTGATAGACATCAAGCTACAAAGTGCGAGAGATCCGAACAAATGATATATGAATTGTTCGTGCCATCAATGCACTCGCTTGTGTTTATTTATGTTATCATCTAACCTTATCTTCAGAAGGTCCTGTAGGATAACGGTTAGTCCGAAGGTTTCTGACTTGCTGAGTTTAGAGTTCCTTAAGCCGCGGTTCGACTCCGCGCAGGACCTCGCTTTTTGCCTTCGAAATTATCTTTCAGACTACGAAAGTATAGATTATATTATTTTCTAATTGGACTCAGCAAAAGTCAAGAAGTTGGCATGCAATTTTTATTCAGGATAATCTACATAAATCCAATAGTTAAACCTGGAATGCAACGAAGGTAACCGTAATAGAGCTAAGAACTGCGGCCCATAAAGACAAAGAGGAAAACTGGATGGCGCCGTTCTCCTTATGGCTGTTGTCTTTACCACCTCTGCCACCGTCTTTGGAGCCGTTGGCATTCTTGCTCCCATCATCCGATGAGTGAGAAGAGAGAGTTGCTGAACCAGTGTCGGTTTGCTTCTTGTTCTCGCCACCTGGTGCAAAGCCAGTGTCCATTTTAGCCAGCGACAGAGCACTAAAGTCAACGTTAGGATTGATTTTCATATTGCTCATGTCAGGCAAGCCTTTATAATTCGCGTTGCCGCCAGTATATTCTTCGAAGTCTGGATACACAATTTGGTTTTCCATGTAAGGATTCGTGACATTCATACAAGCGCTGATAGGAGCCACATGCTTGTAAGCATCTGCAATTTTTGATTCTTTCTCGATAAATATGCTCATCGTATCGTTGTGGAGTTCGTGAGCCAGTACAATAGGGCTTTCATTACTAGCTTTGTCGACGATTTTATCGTAATTCTGGCGAACCTGCTTGGAAGATCCAGTTGAAGCCATCTGCCAGTCATCAGTGTCTTCCCTCCAATGAATTGTGCGCAATCCCAGACCGGCTGCAATAGCACGCACACGATCATCAGTGTCACCAAATGGAGGACGCCAGCATGTGGTCGTAATACCAAGAACGGCCTTGATGACCCGGACTGTGTAGAAGAGTTCGGCAAATACTTGCGAGTCAGACAAGGTCGTCATTGCAGGGTGAGACCATGTGTGAACGCAAATGTCATGTCCATCGGCAAGACCACGCTGAGCCTGATAAGGCCAGGTAGCTACGTTGGTGCCGATATAGAACAACGATGCCTTCAATTTTTTTTGCTTCAAAAAGTCGTAGAACGCATTGTGCGAGCAGTTGGGTCCATCATCAAAGGTCAATCCATATGTGCTTCCCTCTGGACATACGGCGATATCTTCGGGAATCTTGTTGTGCTTCGGCTTGGTGCATTGGCTGGCAGACCACCAACAATCTGGATCCTTGTCCGCATCGTAGTTCGCAGATTTAACATCCACTTCCGCATGCTTACCATTTGATGCATCGGGTTTTGTCTTGACCTCTTCAGGGATAATGCCCATATCCTGGATCTCTTTCCAGACCTTCTTTGCTTCGTCATCATTCGGCAAGATGTCCGCAATTTTTCCAGCCTTTGGAAGACGCTCCTTCAGCATCTGTTCCATTTCAGGTGGCGTATAATATTTGCACTCCTTGGTTGGATTGTCTAGCTTAGCATAACCAGCAGCATCAGAGGGAAGAGCGCGGCGAACATAATCGACATGGGTGCTGTGCGTGTGCAACTTAGCACTTGCCCCGACAACAAGCAGGGCAGACGAAATGAGTGTGAATTTCATGAGGTAGAGGGGTGGATGGGCGAAAGCAATAGGTACATGTATGTGTCACAACCACCATTTTAAACTGAATCTAGTTCGAGTTCGTTTCTACAGATAGATATTCGACACGTGGCTACGCATTCCGAGACTCGTGCCTCGGCGGATTTTAGCGACACATTGTCGCCAACAAAAATTTAGAAAGATTCAGCCCACCCACATCGCATGTATTTCCTGGCATGTGGGTGCACGCAACAACGCAATTCCGACGACAGCGGCCAACGCGGCGCTGAAAAACTTCCACATCTGCAACAAGGCGTAATTAGGTACTATTTTACATATGCAATCAAATCCTAGTCTAACATCTGTGGACGGAACTTCAGGGACAATCTTTGACAGGTTCATCAACCCAACCGCCAGCCAAGTCGGGAGGTAGCTCATTCATTTGTACACTGGGTGCTCCGTGGAGATAGCGCAGTTTTTCCAATACTTGAATTCGCGTTCGTTCGAGACTTGTGCGTGTGTTTTGGTTCTCAACGCGTGCGATAAGGGGTTCGTGAAGACGATGCGTTGGCGCAAAAAACGCATCATAAGGGGTATGAGGTAAATCATCTGGAATCTGCGTGCCTGTTAGCACGGATGTTTCGTATGTCCAGCAGCGTGCAACATTGCGGATCGTGTAGCCGCCCCCGCCAAGAACGAGCATCGGGAGGCCAAATGCTTTGGTGAAGGCAACACATTCACCATGTGCAGCAATGCTAAGATTGAAGCAGCCGAGCCGATCGAGACCCAACGAGTCAGCACCGCACTGGAGAACAATGGCACTTGGCTGGAAGGTATAAACACAGGGTTCAATCACGCTTTTAAAAAGACACACGTAGGCACCATCGTCAATGCCGTCTTGCAGCGGCACATTGAGGCAAAAATGCTTGCCTAGCCCGACTCCCGTTTCGCTAATGTCGCCAGTGCATGGGAAAAAATCGTTCCCGTACTTGTGGAAAGACACTGTCATGACACGATTGGATGTGTAAAAGGCTTCTTGTACACCATCACCATGGTGAATATCGATGTCAATATACAGAACACGTGGAAAGGTCCGCAAGAGTTCTAAAATCGCTAGAACGATATCGTTGATGTAGCAAAACCCACTGGCTTCAAATTTCTTTGCATGGTGAAGCCCTCCTGTCCAGTTAATAGCAATGTCCGTGGCTCCAGCAGCAAGCCTACGGGCAGCCGCGAGCGATGATCCGGCGTATGCCCGACAAAAGTCGTACATGCCGTCAAATACGGGGCAATCGTCGGCAAAATTGAATCGGGTAAATGCAGATGACAATGGTGTAGACGGTGTGGCGGTGCTAAGGAAGTCAACATAATCACTGTCATGAAACATTTCCAGTTCCTCACGCGATGCCCATCGTGGTGAATACACGGACATATACTTATGCAAGCCGTATCCATGTACAAGTCGATTTGTTAGTGCAAGTCGCGCGGGTTTCATGGGGTGGTGTTCTCCGTAATGCTGCGGGTGACATTAGCGTATCTTTTCTCGAACAGGTCTCCTTGTGCTGAATCACGTACATAGTCCGACACACCAGCCGAAAAATAATATGAAACTCGCGGATTAAAATGTGACTGCTCGTCAGCACTGAAAAAATTTCACGTCATAAAAGTGGGAACTCGCGACTTACATGAACAGAGTTCGCGTCGGCAAGCAAAGCACCGGCGTTGAGGTCTGGCGCACCATCATTTTGGTATCTTGTCCTATCATAAAAGAATGGCGCATCAGAAAAGGTTGGTACTATGCGGTTCTTTGCGTGTGGAGACGCCTCGTACTCCAACACGACCATGGACAGTGACGACGGCAATAATGCCGACGATGACGACGCGCGGTTGATTTAATAGATGCGAGTGCGATCTGAAAGCTTCGGCCCACATCGAAAACGTAAGCCAAAAGTAATAAGATGATCACGTGCTAGATATCGCCTGTCGAGTGAGTGGGTGAGGCCTTTTTTGAGTCGAGATCTACTCCACACCTGAATCCGGACCTTGAGGAAACCAACCAAACGCGCGTTCCTGGTCTTCACCTGCTGAGACATGCTGCGGGATGCACTGATCGACGTCTTGAAAATGAACGTTCGGCCGATACGCACGCACCATCTTCTGAAGACCCCCACTTGCGAACACGTCAAGTTGAAGACAGCGTCTGCGACTGGTTTCACAGCAGTATGCATTCATTACACAAGACCAAGTCAGTTCGCAAACGATTGTATGTGTGTGCGCTTGTCACAAGCATGTTTGTGACTGGCATTCTAAACTCGATCTTGCTCAAATGGTATGTACATGGCATGTGTGAAACGTGCGAAACGAATTAGTGTCCGCTAGGGAGTAGACGTTGGTTCTTGTGTCTAACACTACATCAGGCAAGATATGCAATGTATAGAAAACTGTGATGATGTATCTGCAGCAAATCGCGTGTATTACTCGCAGCCAGTTTGGCAGACATTGCAAATGTTCATGGGTGAGGCATGGTGTTTGGCGATTTATGGCCTGAGCACCATGCGACAGAAGTACCGAGACAAACAAGCAAGCAACAATGGTGATCAACGTGAGCGAGAGGTGCTACTCATTTCATCTAATTCTCCGTCGCAACCCTCGTACGGCACCAATATCCCGTATTCTGCATTAGGAGCATGCACGGCCGACAAGCCATGGTACATTCGGAGTCTCGAGTTTTTCTTTCCAGCGACGTGCGATATTCTCGCGACTACACTCATGAATCTAGCGCTTTTAATTATGCCTGTAAGTGTGTTTCAAATGACTCGAGGTGCACTGGTAATGTGGGTTGGGTTGCTCAGTGTGATTTTCCTTCGCTACCACATGCTTCTTTACGAATGGCTCAGTCTCGTGCTTGTTATGGTAGGTGTTTGCATTGTTGGGCTCAGTAGCCTTCTTCAGTCCGCCCAGTCAGACACCAACTTGTATATCCTTGCGTTACTGAAGACCAAATCGCATGAGACGGCATCTCAGACTTTGCTGGGTCTTGTCATGGTGCTGGGTGCACAGGTGTTCTCTGCAACACAGTTCGTTTGGGAAGAAAAGGTCATGGAGCAACATCGTGTGGATCCCTTGCTGGTCGTTGGACTAGAGGGAATCTTTGGTATTTGCCAAATAACCGTGGGTATGCTGCTGATGCACTACTTTGTCGGCTCTACCAGGCAAGGTGAGGGAGGTATCTTTGATCTACGTGCAGGTTGGTCACAGACGCTGGGTGTGCCTAGTGTTCGAATGAGTGCATTCCTTTGCGCTACTAGTATTGCCATTTATAATGCCCTGGGTCTGAACGTGACAAAGGATTTGAGCGCTACAGCACGCAGCACGATCGATACGTTCCGCACACTTGGTATTTGTGCAGTGAGTCTATGTCTAGGCTGGGAAGTCTTGCGGCCATTATCGGGAAGTGTACAAGGCTTGGGTTTTGTTATCATGGCGTACGGTACATTCGTGTTCAACGGTGTTATATCGGCACCAGCTTTCCTTTTGCGCAGATCACCGGTAGCGCATACCGCTTGATCTAGGCATCTGTGTACTTTTACTTAAGCGAGCTCCAGTCTCCTCCGTGACATCAACATCCACCATCATTCTCATTAGCACTTTGTTGTGATTACATAGAATGTTGCTGTATTTTGATTTACTCTGAGGAAGTCAGTTGTGTTTATTTGCTCTTGTCCCTTAATTAGGTCCCATGTACATGTATATATGTCTACGGTTACATAGCAAGCCATGCATTCACACCTTCGAATCTACTTGTTCTTACTCATTGCCAAAGCGCATTCCCTCCTCAATGGCTAGCACAAGCTTGTTTTCCAGCACTTCTTTGGATGGGTATGGTGGAAGATCAATCCTGTTGAAGCACGTATGCGACTTGGGCAGTTGGTTAATTTCGCCAGATTTTTCAATGGTGAAGCGGCGAGGACCATCAGAACCTTGGAGATCCTTGAAGCCATTGACAGGTATACGAGATGTGCCTGTGGCAAATTGCAGAAGACGCGAGCGCTGCTCGGCTGGCCACTGCTGCACACACTGCCAGAACCATTGTACAACATCATCTTGCTCAGTGAAGCCACGATAGTCGGTGAAGCGCTTCCAGTCGTCGACGTCAATTTCTGACATACCGCCCATAAGCAGTTCCAGCTCACGTTCATCAAATACATTGATTAGATCCAGAGGGATCAGTTCGGAGAAGCCGCTAATAAATGCACGGAACTGTTCTTCGACTCGCTTTACAATACGCCATTCGACCATCCGTTCCACATATTCCCGCTTGTTCTCGTTGGTCACATCGATGTGCTCGCCACCGGGCTTGAGCTCGATTGTGACCATTTCGCCGAATTTGTCTTCCATTGTGCTGAACGTCTCTTCCATAATACCCTCGATCGAGTTGTCGAGCATCCACTGCAGTGAGCGGTGATAATCAGCGTCGACACTTTCCATATCAGCAAGCGTGATCTTCTTTTTCAAAATCATCTTGTAGAACGAGACGATAAAGTGTGCATCAAGGAAACGACGGTGAAAGATGGCAAGTCCCAAGACGCGACCAATAAATTTGAAATAGTTCAGGTGCTCTGGGTTGATACCAGAGTGTGGATTAATCTGAAGGGTGTAGTTGTCGTGTGCGCTGTATTCAAACAAACAGTAGAAAGGATTGAACATCTCGTGAGACAACAAGAAAAAGAATTCACGCGAGACACCGCCATAGTCCAAGGCATCTTCACCCTCGAACTTGATCATTAAGCGCTTTTTCAGGTCATTCGGCTGCTGGCGCATAATCTCCGCGTACGAGTCTTCAAAGATATGCGTGCGGCGAACCTTGACATGACACTGACCAGGAATAGGACGTAGCGCAGGTTGCGAGCGGAAATAGATAAGCTTGCGGCGGAAATCGCGCTTGTACTGCGGCACGTTCTGGTCCAGGGAACTGGGCAGCCGTGGGTCATCCCAAGTTGTCGTCTTTGTGTTGTGGTCGACGAAGTAGACACGGGCCGTAGAAGTGAGACGCATCTCCCATCCACTTGGGAGTGGACCCAGTTGACTTACACTCTGGGGCTGAAGGCTCAAGTTGTTGCCGTTGGGGCCCATGATACGCAAGATTTGTTGACGGCGTGGATCAACCCATGTGGTTGTGCGCGTGTTATGATCAACAAAGTACGGGCGGCCCTCCGCCGTTGTCCGTTGCTCCCAACCACTGGGCAAGGGTCCAGCACCAGTGGACGTTTCGTTCGTCGCTGCGGTGACGGGCGTCGAAGAACTAGCAGCCCCTGAGTTTTGTCCCTCAACACCAAGGAAATCGTCCGCTACAATCGTGCTGGACATACGCGAGCGATCCATTTCTGCATTCGCCCGCTGAGCATTCACATCACCCGACGGTCGTGTCCACGTCGTAGACCGAGTGTTATGGTCCACATAATAGATTCGACCGAGATGATCCGTGCGGCGCTCCCAGCCAGGAGGAAGAGGGCCCAAGTCATCCGCGCGGCTATCGGGTACACGCGACTGGTTCAAATTCGATGGCGACATGGCAGGCGCAGTGTGGGAGGCCACGGTGGGGGCGGTGGCTTCTGTTTGCACAATCGTGGGTACAACGGGCTCAAGTGATGGCGTCGAGCTGCCTGGAGCGACTGGACGCGCAGTGGCAGCGGCAGAAGGAGGAACTGGTCTCATTGGCACTGCTGGCGATGCTTGAGTAGCCACGGTCGGTGCACCACCACTGTGTGGCGCGCTGGAGACAGATGCAGACGAGGCAACTGGCGCGAGTCCACCCGCGGTGAGATGTGAGGAAGAGGCTGCACCAGAACCATGGGCTAGAGGAGCAGCGACATTTGTGTTGATATCAATGATCAGTTTGCCATGAATGGGCAGGTTGTCGTTTGACTTCTTCAAGTCGCGCGTCAAGAGCGCTTTGCCGCCAAGTTCCAGATCCACGACATCAGCGATCCGCACGTTAATAACACCAAGGAACCCCTGATCGCGCTTTTTGAACTTTTTCTGGTCAAAGATCTGTACGGCAACGACAGATGCATCGTTCACATTAACATCAAACGAGTCATTCCAATATGGGTTGAGCGTCTTTTTGATGACAGACGTTGTATGTGTTTGCTCTCCATCTACCGTGACAATTGCAAACGGGTCGGGAAGTCGGAACACATCACGCTATATGTACGAGTAAGCAACTGCATCCACACAGGAAGACGACCATTTCTTCCGTCTGCTACAACATACCTTCGATAGTCCATCGGCAGCCACAACTGTGATGCGCACTTTCCGAGTTCTGTCCGTATGTGTAAGTTCGAGTAGCGAACAAACAGCAATGATACATACAATCGTCCAGGGGCTGCGGGGCTCACCATGCTACCAACTAATGTGTGTGGCCGAGCACAGAAATGGGACCACTGTGCGTGTGAGATCTTTTTTCGGCTACGGCAGTTGTGTTGCCACAGCCACTGTGCTCGGCATCATGCCACGTGTAGTGACACGTGATATGCATCGCAGCAGCCTCCTGCGTCGCTCATGCCCGCCACTTATGTCAGAAGCCACCTGAAGAACCGGTCTATTAGGCAAGCTGTGATTTGGTTTTTCGACTTGCGCTGCCACTTCCTGTTCTATCTGTATCTTGAGCAAGGCACTTGTCGGCGACAGATTACGTAACTGAACGCTGGAGAGACCTCGGTCGGCGATTCGAGCCAGGTAAGTCGCTTTGTGAGCGTGGCAAGAAGTGTGTTCCTGTATACAAGCAACACAAATAGCAGGTGAATGGCAGTAGCAACAACAGCATTCACAAGCGCGCAGCGACAGCGTGCGGTAGCATTGTACCGCACGCTTATGCGAACAACACGCGATCTGTTCCGCGGAGACCAACGTGCGCTTTTGGCTGCGCGGCAAGAAACTCGCCGGCGATTTCTCAGTGCAAAAGAAGAGCGCGATCCTGCCAAGATTGACGAGGGCTTGGATATGGGCGAGCAGGTGAATTATATTTTGAAACACAATGTAGTGCAAGGTGTGGCGGACAAAGAAGCCGAAAATGCGACATATAAGCTACGATTTACAGAGCACACAGAGCTGGGTTCCAATGATACCATTAAGCAAGTGCGACCGGCTCCCACGCTCTCAGAGATTGAAAAGACGAAAGGAAGGAATGCACCAGCACAGATGCGCACTTTTTCTACGGGACGGCGTGTGTGTGCATCCTCCCAGCAAGATGGGCCTGACGCGACAGCACCTCTACCACGGCCGGTGCCGCGATTCCCTGGTTTGGTGATCCTGGCCGACGGATCGTCGGTGCGTGTGACGACCACATCGCCTCGACACATTACACGAATGACGCGGGACTTTACAAATCATCCTCTGTGGAATCCTTTGTCTGGCGGTCGGAATGAAGCTGAGGCTGATGACGATATGGGCCGACTTGGCCGCTTCCGTCGTCGCTTCGCCGATGATGGCGCGGGGCATGCGCAGAATTCTGTTTCGTTTGACGAAAGTGATTTGAGCTGGATGAGTGGCGGTCGTGAAGCTCGTCCCGGCGCAGCTGTCCAGGCTAAAAAGGGCAAAGGAGGCAAAGGCAAGAAATAGAAAACCTCCTCTGATAAGAAACAAAAATCCATGCAGCCTGGGTTGTTGTGCTGTCGGGTCGGGTATTTGTGAGCTTCGTTTCTCTTTTTTTTTTTTTTTCATTCCCTTGGCTCATCTCTGTCATTTGGGATCTTGCTCGTATTCGGAACCAGTTTCCAAGACATTGGACTACACTATGAAGCAGATGAGGGCGGTCGCCGGCCCCACGCAACGCGCACTTGGTGTTGCCCTTGCATGTAGACTTTGGTAGCTAAAGCGTCTGCGGCACATTCGGCGTTGTCGCGCGTTTTGAAGTGGACGAATGCACAGTGTGATGACATTATCATTTGGATGTGTGCAATGGCATTGCACTGGTCAAGTTTCGGTATGCTTGTGAGCAGGACGGTGCGAAGCTTGTCTTGGTCCATATCGACAGGAAGATTAGCAAAAAACAATGTGCGAATGTGTGCATCGGACGGTGTGTCTAACGCCTTGGCGCCTGGCACCTTTTCTATGAGAGGCATAGACGATGCAGAGCGTGATGGCCGCTGGCTCTCGCTCCTGGTAGAAGAGTTTGTCATAGTATGTGTAGATGCAGCATGTTGTGCACCTTCGTGTCGGTATGGACACGCCTGGCCACGGGTGCAAGCGCCGCGCGCATAAAAGGAGCACACGGGGGGGCGGTCATGGTGCCGAAGGTGCTGCTGCTGTTGCCACGGGGAGTCCGAGCGGGCGTGAACGAGCTTCTTAAGAACCTCGTGTCCAGCACGAGAAGGACCGACCAGTTCTCTTGTTGCTTCTGGAGATGCGCCATCCAGGAGGCTATCCATGCGATTCACAAAGTATTGTCGATTGATATCTGACATGGGTATCTTGACGGAGGAGCCCAGCGCAGCATCGCGGACTTGTGCAGGCAGATGGTAGTCGAGATCGAGAATGCACGACTGACAAACATGCCGTAATTTGGCGCATGTCGTACAGATTTCTGTGTGTTTGAAGCGCATGCCATTCCCAGGGTTCCATCGAAAAACAGTGTAGGGGCGCCCACAGATTTTGCATTCTTTGCCCAAATGATGCTTGGACATGCGGACATACGGATTGGGCCCGAGGCACGTTTCACATACGATGGGAGTATCCGCGGATGAAGATCCTGCACTCGCAGCACCCTGCTTGTTTAAGAAGCCGTACGACATGGGATTGGATGTGCTCTTTTGGTCGTGCAGACAGCTGCGCAAGCAACGCGTATTTGGTTGAGGGTTGGTGGTTGTTGGTGCAGGTCAAGCGGTGTACCAATCTTTTTTGGCAATGCCTCGCGGAGAAGATCACCTTCTCTGACTCGCTCACTTGGGTGTATCGCGCCACGCCTCACCACGCCTCAGCGCGTAAATCCTGTAGCGACGTCGCAAGAAAGAAGCTGAGAGTAGACAGGCACGAGCGAGGGTGCATCACGTGCTAGGTTTCTGTCGTCGCCCGTGCGCGTTCGGTAGTGAATGTAGTCGCACCGCGTCCACATGGAAAAACGACTGAATTTCATTGAGCGGCCACGAAACCATTGTGTCTTTACCCCATCGACTGAGGGCGCGAACGTTGCGGGCGAACGCGTCATCCACGCACACACTCCAGCGCTTCCCCCCTTTTCTCGACAAGCTGAACTAAGCATAAGAGCGTGCGTGTCTGTCAAGGAGCCAAAGTTCTAGGCACAGGCATTCGAGCATGACGAAAAAGGACGAACGCACGCAACAGCGAGACGTGTCGCCGCCCGAGACTAGGTCATCCACGAAGCAGGGTGAGCCAGCTCCAGCAGGTTCAGAAAGCATGTTGGAACCAAATGTGGGAGCGGGAATGAATCAACTTGCCAAGTTACTGTCGATGCTTGGCGCAGAGAGTCACGAAGCCACGCATGCTGTCAAGAAGGAGCACAAGTTCTGGAACACACAACCCGTGAAACAGCTAGGAGACCACGAGGCAGCATCAACAGGCGCAATTGAGCCGAATGTGCCGCCGGAGTTGGTGCGCACAAAGCCGCTGCCGCTGCCAGCGGACTTTGAATGGGTCACCATCGATATGGAGGATGACGCTCAACTGTCAGAAGTGTATCACTTGCTGACGCATCACTACGTGGAAGATGGCGAAGCCACCATGCGCTTTAAGTACTCACCGGCATTTCTGCGCTGGGTGCTTCATCATCCAGGCTACGACAAATCATGGCACGTCGGTGTGCGGGTCAAGTCATCCCAGAAGCTCGTGGCGTTCATTGCTGGCATTCCACAGGAACTGCGTATCCACGACTCGGTGCTGCAAGTAACAGAGATCAACTTTTTGTGTGTGCACAAGCTTCTGCGCAGCAAGCGACTTGCGCCTGTGCTGATCAAGGAAGTGACACGCAGGTGCCACAAGAGTGGGATTTTCCAGGCCATCTACACAGCCGGGCAGGTTCTGCCGACGCCCATATCGTGTGCACGCTATTACCATCGAACGCTCCACGCGCGTAAGCTGGTCGAGGTGGGGTTTAGTTCCGTGCCGCGTGGCATGTCAATGGCGCAGCATGAAGCGCGGTACAAGCTGCCAGAAACGACCAGTTTGCCGGGCTTGCGACCAATGCAGACTCGCGATGTGCCCGCCGTCGGTCGTTTGCTGCGCAGATACATGGCGCGCTTTGACATGGCACCGCGCTTTTCAGACGCGGAGGTGCGCCATTTGTTTGCGCAAGCTGTGCCGCTAGATACACGTCCCGTGACGTGGGCGTATGTGGTTGAGCGGCACGACGGTGCGATCACAGACTTTTTCTCCTTCTACAGCCTGCCATCGACGCTCCTGGGCCATGAACAATATGACACGCTCGAGGCAGCCTACTTGTTTTACTACGCGACGGACGCGGCGTTTGACGACGGCGCCGCGCAGCAAAGTGCATCGACGCCGACACCGCCGCCTACCCAGCAGGCGACGGATCAGACGATCTCGCCGTACGAGGCGGCGCGGCAACGCGGCCAAGCTGCGTGGCAGTGCAGTGCACTAAGCCGACTGTCACCAGCGGAAGCGGCAGATGAAGCGGATGTGCGCCCCTGGCACACTGAGTCGCATGCCAGTCGAGAGCGATTGAAGGCGCGTCTGTGTGCGCTTATGAACGACATGCTGGTGCTGGCGAACAAGGAGGGCTTTGACGTAGTGAATTGTCTGACGGTCCTTGACAATCCCCTGTTTACGCATGAGCTGAAGTTTGGCCCTGGAGATGGATTCCTGCGCTTTTACTTGTTCAACTGGCGCATCGCACCGATCGCTGGAGGGATGGGGTCGCGTGCCGACGAAGATGCGTTGGATCCAGCAGCAGCCAGCAGCGAAGAAAATGAGCATGTACCGCGGCCGCTGCCGCCATCCATCTACGGCTCAGGGAATGGGATTGTCATGGTGTAAGAATGGGCCATGTGTATGTCTGAGGCACCGACCCTAACGACGTGGACGGCCATGTCCACGACGACGCCTTGCGCTATCTGGTCGGGTGAGCATCTTCTTACTGCACGCTAATTAGGTGCCCCCACGAGCGCCACATGCGTGCGACAACATTGGCACGGTCCGTCCATGCGTCGGCACATTCAAGCGCATGCAGATCAGCATCTGCCTCACTGAGCAGGCGCGCATGAACAAGGCGATCGCCATGGCATGCATGCTTGATCAGAGCGGCTAGGGACGTACGTAGCACACGCAGATCAAGGAGCAAGCGGCCATACAGGAGCGCCGTGGAGCGGGAGCTCGCCGGATCGTTCGCATCAACTGAGCCATGGCTGGAGGAGGCGGAGGATGTGCGGCGGCAGTAGCAGCAGCGAGCATCCGCACGGCGCAACGCTTGCCAAGCATCCATGCGCAGTTGGGTCGTGCTGGATGCACGGAGAGAAGCGGGCTTCTGGCACAGCCAGCGCACACTGCCACGGACGCTCGCGTACAAGACGTATACGAGACCCAGGGCAGGGGCCAAGCCGACGGCTCCCAGCAGGAGTTCCTGCGACTTTAGGAGCCAGTCGATGCCGCTTAGCGCGATCTCCAAGTCGACTTTCGCCTTTTGCACGTGGATCAGCAATGTACGCACGAGCGAGCCAGAGACAAAGCCGCGGACCGGTGAGCGCATCGCAGCCTCATACACCTGCCAGACGGGCGTCAAGTCGCCAGCGCGCGTGCGAGCCGCCAAGTCAGCGAGGGCCGCCGGATCCAGCTGGAGTGTGTCGCGGCCTAGCGACTCGACCATGCGCTCGAGGCTCTGCTCGTCGGCAGCGAGACTCTCGCGGCGGACGAGAAGCGCACGCTCTTTCCGCCCAGCGCGCAGTGTATCAAGGAGGCGCAACGCCGGTACATACACCCATCCGACCACAAGCCCTTGCACAGTCTCCCAAGCAGCTGCCATCTGTGTGGTGATCTGTGTCCAATGGCGGTACACGAGACTGGTTGCACCCCACGACACAAGGGGGTATACAATCAACAGGGGCCATGCATGTGTCATCACGCTGGGTATTCCACACGCCCGCAGCACACGCGACACACCTGCCTCGTGCGTCACGACAGCATCGAGGAATGCAGCCGTGGTATGAGATAGGTGATCCTTGGGCCGAGAGGGTAGATCCGATGAAAGAGCGAGCCATCCTTCTTTGCATAGCGTTTTTGCCCGCTCCGACATGGACAAGTTGGACGTCGACGAGGTGTGCCAAGCGATTGCCAGTGCACCGAGCGCGCGCGCCGTTGCTTCATACGCACGATGAAGTCGTTCACACTTGGCTTCCGCCTCTGCACGCACGCCATGAAGGCCGATCCATTTCGTCTGCCGACGGCCCCACACGAGTCGCCCCGGCAACGTTTGCAGCCACAAAAGTCCCGCACGCATGTGGTCGCGCGTTACGCGGCGCCAGTACGCCTCGGCCTCTTCGAGTGCCTGTGCATCGGATATCAGAGTCGTAGTGACGTGCAAGTAGGTTGCGTACACGATGCGGGCCAAGTCCGCGTCCTTCGCACCGGCGTTCCGCGCGCGTGCGAGCGCTGTACAGAGAGCCGCACAGGTCCGCAGGCGCAGGAGTGTCTGTGCACTCCAAGTGCCTGGTGTGGGCGGTGGAAGTGCATGCAGCGCGTCACTCAAAGACGCATGCATTGCTGACGTCCACATGAGGGAGAATCACAGGCGGCGTTCGTTGTCCAGGGCCAAACTAGGACGTGAGTGGGGGACGACACTGACGTGGAGGTTGGACAGGTGCGTGGAGCAAAAGAGGACAGTCGGGTGAATCGGTGGCAAGGGGCTCAAGAGCACCCTCACATGCACGGTTCTCGTATGCTGTGCTACCTAGTAAGATGGCGGACAGATGGAAATAGGTATAAAAACATGATTTACCTTCCGAAAGCGGAATGAGAGGGGTTGGTTGGGACAAAGGCCTTCGTGGTGCCATTCATTCAAGCAGGCTTGCGTCCTTGTGGGGAGACTTCCTATGACGGCGCTAGCGACAATACCTTTTTTTCTTTTTTTTTCTTATTGGCTTACTTAGACGGGGCTCAATGGGGAGTGGAGGGCCGAGTGTCAGAGATGAAAGTAATGTCGGTGGGGGCGAGAGGAGGCCATAGGCTTGGTTGGTGGGAATCGTTTGAGGGACGCACCAGAAATAAGCTCCACACACTCATCGAGTGGCACGCAGGTCGTTCTTTGGCTACCAACCCATTCACGAGGGCTCGGCTCGTGGTGTCTGAGACAACCAAAGGTGAGCTGGCACGATCAGGGGAAAGAAGGACACAGAGGAAAAAAAAAAAAAACTACTACTGGGACGATAGAGGAAAGGAAGAACGACACAGAGCGACACATTGAACAAAGAAGATAACTACGTGACTCGTACGAAGAAGAGCATGGCTAGTGCGCCGCAATCGTATGAAAAAGTCGCACGGACGCTGCAGTACAGCTTAGACACGACGCTGCAGAATATGTCGGCACAAGCTCATACACGTGCCAGTGTATGCGTGAGTGCGCCGATCCTGCTAGCGAGCGTGTACACATCGTACGCGATCCAGCTGATGCATGCTCGTGCGGCTATGAGCATAACAAGTGCTAATGCACCATCAGTGATCTCTGCCGCATCCCTTTCAGCGCATATTTCAGACCTGACACAGGCGGCTCTCGATGCCGTAGCAGCCCAGGCGAGTGCAAGTCGTGTTGAGCTCTTTATCACATCGCCCACGACGCTTCTGCTGACGGCAGTGCGAACGGATGGCACACAAGCATCACGCTTCGTTGAGGCTGCCGATACGTCCAATACACCCTGGTATCCCAGTGCAACGTACCCTATTGCTGCGCTCGGCTTGCTGATCCATGTGCTATCGTGGCTCGTGCACAATGTGGCACAGGACTCGCGTGTCGTGATCCATCCCAGTGTTGACGCACCTGCAAACCAGACACTTGTGTACGTGTACTTTGATGCGACAGTGCCAGTGGATGAGACGTCTTGGCCGCCTTGGCTTGGGCCGTACGTCGATATGCAAACAGTGCTAGACGACATCGGGTGTCATCTCGTGCAGACGCCTGTCTCTCTCGAGACATTACCGGACAAGCCGTACTTTCAGCCTCTTTTGCATGCACAGCATCCTACATGCTTGAACATCATACTCAAGCGGCCGGCCGGCTCCGACCTCATGTCAAGTGAGCCAAATACGGAGCGGGATGTGCCTTTGATTGCGCCGGGCATCACTGTGCTCTCTGCCATGCGGATTATTCATCTTCGTCGCGTTCACTTTGCGTCGCCTGACGATGATCTCTGTCGTCAGCTGCAAGAGTATCTTGTGGACTGGCAGTGCTCGCTCGTTGGATTGGATCAGCAGCCAGAAATTGCGATTGTGCACGATGATCAAAGGCAGTTGCATGCGATGGCCAAAGCACAGGTTCCTTGTGTGTTTCTCGCTCCGTTGCCACGCATCGTATCAGTCTTACAAAGCATGCCGCCACGCTGCATGGCTCTGAGCGAGCCCATCAGTCGCGCTCGCCTGGCGTATGCATTCTACTGCCTCTTGTACAAAGACAACGGGTCGCCCAGGTCCGAGGCCAACGAACAAGCACGGATCGCCCAGGCACTTCCGCCACAGGGTCCGGTGCCGCTCCCTGTTTCCATGCAAGCCGTCGCCACTCAAATGGTCACACCATCTAGTGACTTGTCGAGTCCTGACGCTCGTCACGGTTTGGGCCTGGGTCTGGGCCTGGGTCTTATCCCCATGTCCAACAACGTCTCGACGCCAACGTCTATGCCTTCGCTTGCATCCTCTGCTACTGCTGAGCCAACAAGAACTCCCGTGCCAACATCCACATCGGCATCCACTTCCATACCAGCACCAACCGCAGCGTCAACAGCAGCCCTAACAGAAGCACCAGCACCAGTACAAGCACCAGCACCAGCACCAGCATCAACAACAACATTATCAACAACAACGACAGCACCACCACCAGTAGCACCAACATCGGCACTAGCGCCTGCATCCATGGCAATGTCTGCACCAGCCCCGACACCAGTCCTGCCACTCTCTCCGAAGCAAGCGTCTGCTTCTGTTCCTGCTCCGCCACCTGCGAGTGTATCTGCGTCAAGTCCTCATCTTGCATATGACTCTAGCTCCGCGCCAGCTCCAGATCCTCATGCCCTTGCGGGTCTAGAGCCAGGCTCATGCCAAGTTTCCCTAGGCACTCAAGAACCAAAGTCAGATCCCGTGTCAACTTCCACCTCGACGTCGGCTTTCACCCAAGCGTCTCAGCCGGTCCATTCTCCAGCACACGCGCCACCAGCAGCACCAGAGCACTCTTCTTCTACAGGCTCAGTGCCTACGCCAGCCTCTGGCGCCTCGAGCGCCACTCGCAGAGCGTCTTTGTCAAGTTCGGCCTCTCTTGCTGCACGTGGCATCACTCATCCAGCCACCACCAACGTGCGTGCGTCGAGTCGAAGTCCACATCCGATGCCGGCAGGCTCTGCATCCATGTCCATGGCAGCCTCGGGCATGCCGCCGACTTCCATGATTGCATCGCCAACCCTCTCTTCGTCCTCGTCGTCTGTGCCGGCCATTTCCGCTGCGTCTTACTCGGCATCTCCTGCCACGGCGTCCGATGTCGTGTCAGACGCAGCCGACGCAACCACAGACTACTTCACGCAGGCCGTGTCGCGGCTCGCATCGCACGCTAACACGGCAGGTGGGCGTCTCGTGCATGGCGCTGATGGCCGCCCAGCAGGCCTTTACTTCCAACCACGCGAAACGCCCCCGGATCCGGGCTCACGCGTCTCGCCGCGCACCAAAAACAAACATGCCAGCGAGCCCCTCTCGTCGTCTGCGCCGCCCCCGTCATATCCGAGTGCGTCCATGCTCCGTGCAGCGCAGTTAAGTATGCGTGGCATGCCTGGCGTGCCAAGTGTTGGCGCTTTTCCACCCAACTCACCACAGCTGCCCACGACGCTCTCCTTCAGTCAACGAGAACGTGGCTCGCGTCCCGGTGCACCAACATCGATCCACCTGCCGCCCTTGCAATTTGATCCAAAAGCATATCCCTCGCGCCCCACGCCCTACGCACATCTTCCAAGCCGCTCCGTCCGCACGTCAGCTCAGCCACAAGAGGGCGTCATGATCGGCGTGCGCGACGAGTCGTGGCGACGGACGAATGACGCGGCTCTGTCTCCACCGTATGCGCCACCACTCTCGCCTCAGTCTAGCACACGGATCCAGCGGCGCAAAATGGCTCTTCGGGAAGAATTCCTTCCGCCCGTCAAGGTGCTGATTGTCGAGGACAATGTGATCAACCAGCGGATTCTCGCAACGTTCCTCCGCCGTAAACGCATCGACTATGACATGGCCAAGGACGGGCATGAAGCTATTGACAAATGGCGTCGTGGCAACTTTCACCTGATCCTCATGGATATTCAGCTTCCAGGTCTCGATGGCATCCAAGCAACCAAAGAAATTCGTCGCCTCGAGGGCCAGTTGCGGTTGTCGCAGCAGAGAAAAAGCCCGAGGTCGGCGCAGGATCCAGCTCTTCATCATTACCATGCGCGACACTCTGTCATTATCGTCGCACTCACGGCGTCTGTGCTAAGCTCTGATCGGGTGGAAGCCCTCGCCGCTGGATGCAATGACTTTCTCAACAAGCCTGTGAGCCTTCCATGGCTGCAGCGTAAGATCCTTGAGTGGGGCAGCATGCAATACCTGCTGCATGCTGGTCTCTCGCCATGCGGTACGTCGACAACGACGCCCACGTTTGCCGCAGCGAGCGAGTCCGCTTGTCCGTCCATGGGGGCACTAGAAGCGGCATTCCACCGCCAGGCCGATCAGATGGCCGACCAAGTAGCGCGGCACCTGCATTTGCCGACCATCCCATCGCCGTCTGGGTCGCCACTCCCTTCACCGTCGCCGCCTGCAACTGCATCGCCATCGTCACCACCCGCGACAATGGCCTCCGACTCTCGCGCACCAACGCCGAGGACGAATGGCACCGTCATCCCCACGGCACGTGCAGCATCTACGACAGCGACGCCTTCGGCGACGGAGCCGGTCCATGCGGCCATAGAATCAGGCAACGCGGCCCGCATGCCTGACAAGCCTGCTGAGCCTACCGTCAACACCGAAGCCACGGATGCGAGGGATGCCAGTTATGCGACGGACGCCACCGGCGCAGTCAATCATTCAACGTCTGATACCCAAACAACCACTCCCGCTTTGTCTACGACTACATCTACCTCTCTACACAACTGAATACACCAGCACGGGCACAGCCAGGATGCCCATAAATAGCACGCTTGACCACACTGTAGCCGTTGAATATGGTGACGACCGCTTTGGCACGGGCAGCCGTGCAGGACGTGCATTCTCTTCCTCCGCCTCATTGTCGTTCTTCGCACTAGCGACCTTCCTCGTCTGAAGACCCTTCTTTTCAAGCATTGTGTGGAAGTCCTCTGGATCGACTCTGGTACCGAGGATCGTGTCAAAGTGTACAAAAAATGGTTGCGAATAATTGTAGCGCAAGCCCTGTGTCTGATGATGCACGTCATGGTAGGCCGCATTATTAGGGAAGAGCGCGTGGATGGGATTGAAGTACCATGGGAATGCATACCCACCGTGGTCACACACGGTCTTGAACGTGGAAAGAGTGAAGAACACCATCGTCTGCCGGAGAGTCATGCGACTTACGACCCTAGCCAGCTCGGCGCCGAGCGTGTCGAGGAGCATGCCTTCGAGTGGGTGGTTGTACAAAGCACCAAATGCATAAGGCACGTACAGTCGGTGATGGTGCGAGTGCATTGTGCGATACAAGAATCGCACCTCATGCATGGTGCGGTGCAGCATGTATTGCCAAGCATCTAGAACAAAGCATGCAAACCAGAATTGAAGCCACGGAATTCCCCACCAGTACAGCGCGATGGCAGCACGCACAAGTACGCTATCATACAGTGGCAGATGCAGGCTACGCATAGTCTGCACAAGCGCGGGAATATCCGTAAATGGATCTGCATCTAGTCGGCGTGTCTTGGTCGCGGGTGTATCTTCCATGATTGCGATGCCCAACGCCGTCTGGATCGCGTGTTGAAATGCGACCATTGCAATAACGCGCTTCATACTCACTCGATTCCGCTTCTCTAGCTCTTCTGGCGCATGCAGCCGGTACTTCTCTGACCATGCAGGCCGTATCACATCCAGCGCATGGTATGCAAGTGATGCGCCCCAGTATATGAGGATGGGTAGCAGAAGCGCCAGATCATGGTCTGATATACTCTGCAAAAACCTTGGCGAACTAGTGTAAAAGGATGGTAGCGTTCGAGCTACCAGTCCCTGCACTTCAGCTGCCGTCATGACAGCTGCATCCCCCATGGTGTTGGGTGGCGTGAATCTGTCTCAACACTCATTGCTTGTTCTGCACTGACCTTAAGTGGCGATTCGTTCCTCGCCACATGTTTTACACACCTGCATTGCACGGATCTCAGGCAGACGTCTTTTGCATGTGGCTTTGTGCAAGCTTACTGCGATCAAACACGCATCCGAGCTCGTGGCTCTTGCTGCGTCACATAACCACGTGGAGGTTCTCCATATTCCTCGCCTCGCTCGTGTGCGCAAATTGCAACTCGTCCTTCAAACCAACGAACGCCTGCGTCGTCGTTGTCGCTGCCTTGCTCTTTTGGCCCGCACGTCTGAACGACTTACTCTTTTGCCCTTCGTGACCTATTTCTCCCCCCCTTTCTACTGTCTATATTCGCTCCCCTCTCTTTTCCTTGCATTTTCACACACATACCACGTCCAATCGTGCTCCTGTCTCGTTGTGAGTGAGGGTTTCAGGTGTTCCTAGTTGCGTAAGGTCCTTCGTTGTTTTGCAATCATGCTCTATTGGCCGGCGAAATACCTCACGATATGGCTGTTAGTATGCATCGTGTGTCTACTGCCTCTCGTGGCAGCGGCTAAAGATTTTTACCGAGTCCTAGGCGTCAAGCCACATGCATCCGAACGCGAGATCAAGTCCGCCTACAGGAAAAAGGCTCGTCACATGCATCCAGACAAGCATCCAGACAAGGCAGAGGCTTTCATGGAAGTGTCTGAAGCCTATCAAGTATTGTCTGATCCTGAATTACGCCGCGTGTACGACTCCCATGGAGCAGACGCAGCTTTGCAGCATCAATCACGCAAAGAAAATGGCCATGGCGATCCTTTCGACCTCTTTCGACAGTTCTTTGGTGGTGGCCCTAGCCGCTCAAATGACCAGACACCGAAGGGTGCTAGCAAAATATACCAAGCCGAAATCTCGCTATCCGATCTGTACCTCGGTCGTTCTTTTACACTTGTCCATGAACGCCATGTCGTGTGCCCTTCGTGTTTCGGTTCCGGTGCTCACTCAACTGCAGATATTCGTACTTGCACACAGTGCCGTGGCTCTGGCGTCCAAATACTCCGACAGGAAATCATGCCTGGCTTCGTAACAAGCATGCAATCGACGTGTCCACACTGCCAAGGCCAAGGTCGCATGATCGCTCGCACATGCAGTCGCTGTCACGGTCAAAAGGTTCTACCGGACACAACAGACATCGAAGTAGAAGTAGATGCTGGTGCACGCGAAGGTGCTGAGTATATCTTTGAAGGCATGGCCGACCAGGACCCTGATATGGACGCTGGCGACGTTATCGTCAAGGTCCACACGACCACGTCGCCTGGCGACTTCCGTCGCATGGGCCATAATCTCTATTATATCTACACGATTTCTCTCCATGACGCTCTCCTCGGCTTCGATCACACCCTTTCGCATTATGACGGTCACCCAATTCACATCAAGCGTGCGAGCGTCACACAACCGGGCCAAGTCATTCGCATCCCCAGCGAGGGATTGCCAATTCCTTATGATGAAAAAGACCTGGCACACGGCAAGGAGCACGGCGACTTGTTTGTCGAATTCCAGGTCATTCTTCCTCAGGTCCATGACCACAAGACCCGGAAATCGCTGGCGTCTCTTCTCGAGCAGCCAATTGCACACAAGGATTTATGAAAGTAGCATCGAGTTCATCTCCTGTTACTAGTGCTTCACCGTCTCTATCAAACCTGGCACTATGACTGCACTCATCGTTGATGATTCGTACCTTTTTGGAGAACATAATCAGTCCAGCCTAAATAGTTTATATATAAATAAATAAATATATGATGGAAGCTGGATCGACAAGGAAAAGCTGGAAGGTCAAGGGACATGTATTCTTACAAGGACGCAATCAAAGAACCACCATAGAGACTGTAAGAGTCATCACAGACACCATCAACAGCGTAACAATATTCGCAGGCTTAACGAAATGACTTGAACCTTTCGGTGGATCAATTGGCTTGATGTCGTGTGGTACAAAGATAGAGGCTGTCTTCCATCCATTGTCAGTGTTGCTTCGAGCCATACCAGGAGTGTTTCCACCATGCGGCATCCCAGCGCTGCTTTCATCGCTCATTGGGCCAGCCTCAGTTGATTCTTTGGCCCCCTTGTTCGCTAGACTGTTGTCCATCGTAGCGCTAGTCAATGACATGGTTTGTGCACCACCTTGGTGCAGAGACGCAAATCCAATACGTGCTTTTGCGCCATCAAAGACGCTAAACACAGTCTTTAAGAACGTGTCACCCACAATCCATGATGGCATGTTTGGCGATTGCGTTGGGCTAATAAACAAGGAGCTCAAGCACATATTGGATGTAAGTTGGTGCGAAATCAAATCCTTCGTCGTGAGCTTCCATGTGCGACCACCAAACGTAAAGTCGAGGTTGATTTGTGTCCTGCACGGAAACACGTAGTATTGTGGTGCACGTGCGTATTTTTGTGCACCTCTGATCCTGGAGTGGATGGCGTCCATTACATTCTCTGGACCGCCAATCAGTGTAGTTCCCGTGTCAATCGCGGCAATATTCAGTTCACCCAATTTGAGCTCTTTGCCGTTAATATTCAGTTTTTCAATGTCGATGGCCCAATAACCAACGCCATTCGGACCATAACCCTTCGATAAGGACGACCAGGTGATGTTACCCGAGTACTGTTGGTCGTCCAATACACCAAGAGTAAACACACCACCTGGTGCAACTTCTTTCGCATCCTGGGAGTTCGCTTTTTCAAGATTGTTTACAAGCTGGAAACTGAATACATAATTTTGCATCTTTCTCCTTTCAAGCAAGACTTGCCAGAATGGCATAGTTCCCGTCGTGGACAATGTGTTAAAAGCCATGCCAAGAATACCAGAAGCAGGTGGACCAATAGTATTCCGAGCCAGCTCCTTTGCCAATCCGAATGAGAGAGACGAGATGGTGTAGCCGGCGAGAGAAACCTTATCGGAAGCCAATTCACCTCTCACAGCACCTGAGCCGTATTGAACACTGAATGGTAAGCCATTGTCTTTGAATGTACTACTCTTTGATGGATCAAATTTGATCATCCCTTGTTGGCACTGGTCCATCAACGAACATGAAGTTCCAGCGACCCAGAAATCAGCTGATCCCGTATCGAGCACGACATTTAGTGTCAACTCTGGCGACCCAACACCGATGGGAGCAAAGTAGAAGCTATCGAGGCCGAAGTCCCCCAGACCAAGTTGTTGCCGCTTCGACCGATTCGATGGCTGCCGATCCTTTGGGTGTGTGTACTTCACTTTTAACTTGTTGTGCTCGGCCATCAACCATTCAGATAGCTGATCCTCATTCATATTTCGATTCCGCGGATGTAACGCCTTGCCGTTGAAATAGATCGGCACCTGTAGACCATGGGCATCAGCTGTGGCGCTAGCTGTAGGACCTGATCGTGTCGCTGTCGGACTGGCTTGCACGGCCACAGTCGACGCGAGCACTGCACACCCCAGCGCCACAAATTCAATTACCATGGCGGTGATCGATGGCGGGACTTTGAGTAGTTCAGGGTTGTGAGACGCTAGGTTTTTCGGTTGGGCGCAAAGATTTTGTCACTATAGGTGTCCGGCAGGTCCGTACGCCCGTTGCAGGTGCATGCGTCACAGCCAATCATATTTCGAATATATTTGACGTCTTTCTTGCCGTGCATGGCTGCTAACGGTTTGGCTGCGATCAAAGACGAAAGCTACTTGAATGTGACCATGGACAAGGCTTGGCATTCAGCTACACATGATAATTCAAAAATTTTCAACAAACGCAATCTGAGAGCATAGAAATAGGCAAATGATACAAAGATGCTCAGACCAACGAAGGATGTAGTATTTGTACTTCGCCGCCAAAGCCCCTCATTTACTTGCTTCGTGCTCCATACATTCACCGACACATCTACATAATTCTATGAAACGTGTGAGTGTGCAATTTATGCATCATTCGTGGATCCTCATGCTAGAGAAGATTCAGCCAAACATCTTACCGCTGGAGGCAGCAGCGGCTTGACCCATCGCTTGCATTTGCTCGCCGACTTTGGCATTCACAGCAAAGAATTTGCTGACACAACTTCAGAGCATGCGTCAGTCCCATCTTACCTCATCAGCATGACACATACCGATCCACACAAACACTCTCACCTTTGTTGAGGTCAGCCTCAGCGTAGCGAGGACTGATGCACTTGGCATGACACGACTCGACGAGACGGTTGAACACATCTGTAATCATGTCGAGCTGCAAATGAGTCTTATGGGCGACGTACCTCGGCCATGGCCGCATCCAGTTGAGGTGAATTAGCATTGGAGGCGCTGGCACTACTGCTGCTGCCACCGAAAAGTCCCATGTTGGCTTGTCAAAATGGTTGAACAGCCTCACTTTCTCGCGACGACATTCGCGTCCGCTGGGTCTTGAACGCGTGTGTGCTGACTAATACGCACATGGCCTAGAGCTCGCAGTCTGCCGAAAGCAAGCCTGAAAGCGGCCGTTGGCTCCTCCGGTTACGACGACTCTGGTGTAAAGAACCACAGCACATAGGCCTAAGCACATATGGACTTACTTCTACACATCCTTGTTTATCACTCGACATGCGAGTTGCATACTTATATTGCGTAAATGACACATCTATAAGCAGGTATTGAATTTTTAGACCCGTCAATGAGTAGGCTAAGAGCACCAGCTCGACGCGCATAACTCGCGTGCCACCCATAGGGGTACCCATCCACCATAAGCTAGACAGCAAATAACAAAGTCACTTGCATCGAGCATATCGAGGGTCAATCACACAAATTTCACAGTCAGTGCAATGCTTTCTTTTCACGTCAACGACATGTGTGTGGGATTGCATCACAAGTAAGAAAAAGTCATTTACTCGCGGCGACCGAAGCGAGGACGGAAGTCTCCACTTGGCACATCGTCCTTCTTGTCAAAGTCACCGCGGCGGCGGTACTCACGGTCGCCGCCACCACGGCCACCACGGAAACCGTCACGGTCACCCATCATGGCACGCTGAGGACGAGCTGGCTGCTTGTGCGTGTTGGGCACAATCTCCGAGGGCAGGTGCAAGTACTCACGCAAGTACTCGAGACCCTCGTCCGTGAGCACGTAGTAGAACCACTGCCAGCTGAACTGCGTGTGCACGTAGCCCTTCGAGGTGAGCGACTGCATGGCCTTGATCACTTCCAGGTTTGGCACATCCAGGATAGGGTGTTTGATCTCAAAGTTCTTAGGTGCCACGAGCACACCTTCTTGGAACAAGGTTGTGTAGATGGTGCGGCGGTTCTCCTTCGAAATGATCATCGTGGTGACAGAGGCGCTTTGGAGAAAGTCGTGGGACAGTGATTTAGCCGCTAGTCCTCTCTTCTGACTGGTTAGCAGATGCCTAACACGCACGAAGCCTGAAGGTGTGTTACATCACGTGCTTATCTAAAACTACTATGTACACGTGATACGAGCGTGCGTCACGCACGGGGGCGAGTGGCGGTTTTCGTCGGTCTGGCACCACATATCGTTGGTTTTCAACCACATTCGAAGAGGTATGTATGATGCCGGTGGATGTCGTTGTGAAGATGTGAATGGGTACTAACACCTGTCCCAGAGCAAGATGGGTAAGGTCCACGGCTCTCTCGCTCGTGCCGGTAAGGTCAAGTCGCAAACTCCCAAGGTGGAGAAGCAAGAGAAGCCCAAGGTACCAAAGGGCCGCGCGAAGAAGCGTATTCTTTACAACCGTCGGTATGTATGGTAGGGCATTGCAGTTGGGATCTGACATCTATCGCAGCTTTGTGAATGCCACCGTGACGCCTGGCGGTAAGCGTCGCATGAACTCGAACGACAAGTAAAAAAAAAAATGAAGGAATCGAGGACCTACCAAAAAGCTAGCGTTTAACGGCGATATTTAATGTGTGGGTACTAGTGTTGTAGTCACACATTCAATTATATCATCTCATGAAGTGGTCTCTACACGCAGGTCGATGTGTCACTATATGAAGTGACAGCTCTCGACGCCGTGTGCCACGTTTCGTGGTAGCTCTCTAACTTGTTTGCATGTTTGAGTTACGCGTGCGCAGAGTGTTCTTGTTTGATCACTCTTTTGGAAAGTACCCTAGGCATGTAGACTTCTTGTATACGTGTTTTTCCCATTGGACATGTTGTATGTCGGAGTGGCAAGGCGACAAAGGTCCCTGCGAGTCTAGCATATATAGGTGGTTACGAGCATTTACAGATGTTGATTCTATGAGAGAGTCAGGCGATTTGGACCCCGTCTCGATATAGCTTCATAACAGGATGTGGGGATGCGCCTGGTGCATGCATTCCTTTCGGCACACATGTCCAAGCTACTTCGAACCTTCCCTGCAATGGACCTTCCTGTGAAGCTAGAGCGTCATTCCACATGAATCCGCGACACTCGAGCTGTTTTTCGTCTTCGCGCTTGGTGAGACGCTTCGCAAGATGTAAGCACAACATCGGCAGTTTGCTAGAACGCATGTGTAGCATGGCATGCTTGCTAAATCCAGACTGACTTGCTATAATGCCAACCACTGCCGCAGAGGCAGGCGTTTCGGCACGTATTTGATTAGGCGCTTGAATTTTGTCCCAGAGAGCACGTATCATAGTGCCCTCTAATTCTCGGACGACGTTTGGTCCCACTTGACGGGATTCAGCTTTGCACTGTACAAGAATTCTTATGCGGGACGGGTTCTTTGAAATAGTGCCTGATCGTGTGCTATCGACAGGTCCAAGCTTGTGTGGTTCCCACCAACCTGAAAGGTCAATGCCCCGATCACCTGCGCCGCCAGTTCTATACAGTTGCATACCGAGCCAACCATGCAGAGTTGTCATGCATGCGAGCTCATATGCTGTGCCACGGGTAACAGCCGAGATTGATGCAGCTGCCATAGATGTGGCGACCGCGATAGAGTGTTCGCGACAGACAGCCAAAAGATTGCCAATCCGAGCGTGTCCTCGTCTGGGTGCGAGAGTGTATGCAATAGAGACTAGCAGGAGCGTGTGAGGGAACAAAATATTAAATGAATTGCCTAGAGTTCAAATTCTCCTCCACATTGATCGACGCGTGTCACGACACGGTTGTGACAGTTGAACTGAAACCTCGTGCATTGAAGTGATTATGGTCGGCTCTTCGCAACGGATGAGTCTGGCGCGCTCGCGCATGTCTGTGGCGCCTGTTTCGGGTGGCGTGGCTGCGCGTTTAAGTGTAAAGCAAGCTGAACTTCAAGCATTGCAGCAGCTGCGTGTCGAATCGGCTCAATTGACACAAGAACTCGAGAAATTGAGTGAACGCATCGATACTCTCGTTATTGGCGGTCAATGTGTGTAATGATACGTACTTGTGATCACTGACAAAAAGCTGTGGCTTCTGTGATGGATAGCTGGCAAGGTGTGTTTCGCGCGATTCAAATTGCTCAAGGTGCGTTATTCGCCGCACAATGTGCGTGTGCTGACTTTTGGTCAAGCGGCCATGTTGCAAAGACGCGAGGTCGAGAAGGCCCATGTAGAACATGAAAATGTTCCTGCTGAGGACCCTATTTCAACGCTCGGCACACGAACAATACCCGATACCCTCGTGCGAATTCCCATTCAATCCCCGTCGACCTCATCTTAGTTAAGTAAAGTGTCTACACAAACCATAACATTGTTCCGCTCGGCCGACTTCATGCGGTCTTGTGTGTTCGTATGTACTATGAAACTGCACTACTACATGGTCACGCCGGGCTGGAGGCTTGAAGGATGCGGATTGGCATGCGCCTGTTGGACGCGTGCTCGAGTATTGTGTCGCTCCAAGAACCGTTCGTGTACAGATATAATGACATCGAGCCATGTTGTAGGCACAATCCTCAGCGCGGCGTGTATACACCGCATTACCATTGCATGCCATAACGAACCGCCAAAGATGGTATAAGAAAGAGAAAGGGACCGCACTGGTGTGAGGATTAGACGAGTCACTTTCGGCAGCAAGCGAGATACGCCTGAAGAAGTCATGGCCCCAGGTCCGACTTGGAAGGTTGTCCAGCTGATTTTGCGCTCCATTCCTGTATTCTGATGCCAAGGGACATGGGTCGAGGTGAGAGAAGCCATCCATTCCTGTGTGTATTCGCGACGGAGCGACGTAAAGCCAGTCTGAGCGGCCTGCGCAATCATTGCTGTCGCACCATGAGCAGGCCACACAAAGCGAGCACCTGGCAAGGAAACGATGTGGACAACGAGGATGGGCAAGTTCGATGGCTTGTGCGGTTTGGACGTTGTCACAAGCGTCAGCAAGCGGCTTAGTACACTCAATGGCGCTGAGACATGTTTGTGAAGAGCAGCGTCCACGTCCTTAGGCTCTAGAGCAGCCAAGGGCGATTCAGTGTTGCCAGAATGTGACGTCCAGTCGATCATATCCGGCACGTACGACAAAGCATTCACGATGCCCACCAGCTCAACTGTAGACCCTGGTCGTGCATACGGATCACCCGTAACATTCCATGGGAATCGCATGCACAAGCTAGCATGAATAGCATGCACGAATTTGGTCATCTCCTTATCGCTCGCCGCGACAGGGTTGAGCTGAAATAGACGGATGTATCCTTGGGACTCTGACGGCACATTCGACTCGAGCTCTCGAACCGACTGCTCCGTCGATGCTGAGGCGAGCACAATCAGGTCATGCGCCAAGAAATGACGCACGAACTCAGAGCCAAGAATTGTGTCACCCCCAAGCACAATCACGCACTGTCTCCGAGTGCCGTCCTTCGAAATGGCACCCTTCAAAGGCAGACGTGATGATCGCAGGTGATGCTGAACATACGTAGAGATATACGGCATTGTAAGGACACCCAATCCCACACATATAATACCGCCCATAGTATATACAATGGTTTTTCGGCTGGGCATGCGTTCAGCGGGAAAGACATGATCGAAGAAAGATGTGATGGCAGATGGAAGACGAGACGGCGGAGGGGACGCGACCGGGGGTGTTGGCGTTGAGGATGAAAACGGTGATTTAAGACCAAGGTATGCCATGCACTGAATCAACTGCTCGCTAGCCATGTTTTGAACTTTGCGCCATGTTTCGGGGAATGGCGGCCCATACACATTGAGCGAATCGCTTAGTTTGTCGACACCCACTCGTGCATACGAATACACATCGAAGGCAGATTCACGCTATCGTAAGGAGGTACGCGCATACATACAATAAGATTGGCGGTCTTGTGAACCTGAGAATCGTCCATGGCAGCTGCTGCCATGTCCAACTTCGTGGAGCTTGCTTGTTGGCTTGGAATATCAATCTCTGTGCAAGGTCGAGGGCCAAGGGTGGACACCACGTGATAAAGTGCTATGCCAACACTCTTGCGTGGTACGTGTGGAGAGAAAGAAAACACCAGACAGGCTAGAATCCGTTAAGCGCACGGTAGCTGCTTCTTCGTTCACAGAACGTACGGCGCACAACCCTAGCTCAACAAACCGATAGTTTCTAGTGCCCTCACCGACTCAGATGCGAAAATGAATGGAGTGTCAGGGCCTGATTGGGACCTGATTCTTGACGAGACGAAAAGCCGTACGTGTTGTTGCGACGATGCGCCCTTCGCTGGCAGCTGGAGAAGCACACGCTTACAACGACTCTACAGAGTTAGTATCGCCGTCAGAAGCGAGTGAGCGTCCGTGGGAAAAAGATGAACGAGATGTGACTCTGTTTGGGAGTTTTGCGCTGGATGACTCCGTCGATATCGTGGCGTGTTCGTCCTGCAAGAAGCCAGTGCTGCGAGAAGCATTCCCATATCATACGCGTACGTGAGCATAAACATGGCATTTTGGATATTGACATGTCATTAGAAAACTGCACGATGGCACGGTCTATTAAGGATGGAAGCCTATCACCGAGCGTGCTGAAGAGCTCCGTGCCAAGTACAGGCGATGCTGGCGGTGGTGGCGAGAGTCTTCTGTCACAAGATGCAGCGGCAGCACGGCGGAAGAACATGGGTGGCGGGAAAAAGAATCGAGGCCCCATCAATCTTGATCGACAGTGCGGTGTGATCAACAACAAAGGCTTGCCATGCTCGCGGTCACTTACGTGCAAGTCGCACAGCATGGGTGCGAAGCGAAACGTGCCAGGCCGATCGCAACCCTATGATATACTGCTATTTGAATGGCAAAAAGCCACGAACCCTGCATTTGTGGCACGTTTGGAAGAAAAAGAGCGCCAGATAGCGGCGATGAAAAGTGCGTCGCAAGCAAATAAGGAAAAAAAGCGCAAAGCTGCGCATGAAAAGCGTGCCGATCCGACGGAGCGTGAAGCAAGTGGATCGTCATCGCGCGTGGCTGTGGACCATGCATCTGATATGTACAAGGCTGGAGCGACGTTCCAAGAAGTCGATCGCGATCTATTCAGCACGCTCCACTCGATCCACTCTGTTGCTGCACGCGAACGCACCAACATTCTGCCGATGGCCACTCGCAGTCTTGCCGGGCAGTACACCACACGCACGAAACGGTTCCGTGTATTGCGCCAGTTTCTTGCACAAGGCCTCAGTGGCACAGCACATGTCCGTGCACGCATCAACGAAGTGGCAGAAGGTTCGCGCGATCCATCGTGATGCTAGAAGGGCTATAGCCATAACCATGGCCAGGGCCACGACTGGGGTCCTGGCCTCGGGGGCCATGCGTGTAAAAATGGGGTCTTTCCTGTGTGTCAGAAGCGAGTCACACGCATCATGATGCATGGATACGTACGCAAGTGACAGAAGCCAATCTTCCTCCACTGTCGCAATGTCGCGCATTTGAGCCTGGGTTGTCCAAACCACGTCACCAAACACGACCCAAGTGCTTGTGGGAGTGCGAGAAAATAGCACGGATGCCGGATGTACGTGTAACGTGGCGCCTTGTACGCTGCGATAGGTGCCGTCAGGCATGTATCGTGCGGCATTCTTAAAAAAGCCTGCGGCCAAGCACCGCCGCAGGCGTGTGGCATCGTACGCACGATGTAATGGCAGTGACCAGTGTAACGTTGCATACTTGACCAGGTGTGCCCGGATAGCTTGCGCACGTTTGAGCGTCGCATAGTGCAGCGCATGCTTAGCTGCCCATGCTGCCGATGCACGACCGATGCGCGGGTCGATAAACGCTTCGTACACATTCAAAAGTGTAAGTTGGTCGCCTTCTTCAGCGACGAACTTGCGGCGCGCAAGTTCCGCATGCACGTCCATCGCTGCGCCATATTCGATCTTTAGGAAAGGCGTGCCAACTGACGTCATCGCCGCGATCGTAAGCATTTCGTCGGCGCATCCTTCCTGAGCTGCATGTAAGACAGCCCGCGCCATCATGGGCGAAAGAGGTGCTTCAGCGAGCTGCTCGCCCAGCGAGCACAAGCGCCCCTGTGGATCCAGTGCCTGCAGACTTGCCAAATACGCTAACGCACGCGCCACATGGGCGGCTGGTGGCGCCGGTGGCACATAGTCGAAGCGTGCAACATTATCGATGCCTAGTGCTTTGAGCTGTAGCAGGTACATGGACAAGTCGCAGCGGACAAGCTCTGGCGCATCTGATGCGCGCATGCGCGCAAGCTCAGACTCAGGATAGAGCCGCAAGCATTTGCCGGGGGCCGTGCGACCAGCGCGCCCCGCTCGCTGTTGTGCAGATGCACGCGACGTCGGCACAACAGCTAGGACATCTACACCTGTGCTTGTGTCAAGCAGTCGGGTTTTGGTGTAGCCGGAATCTACGACGAAGCGGACGCCATCGAGTGTGACACTAGTCTCGGCCACGTTGGTCGCGACAATGACTTTGCGCGTACCGCGTGGCGGAGGAAGAAAGACAGCGCGCTGTGCGTTCACATCCAGCTCTGCATACAGTGGGAGCAAATGCAGGCGGTGACTCGATGGGTGTGTTGACGCGGCCTCCATCATGCGATCAGCGAGTGCTTGAAGGATGCGCTGGATGTCGTCGCGTCCAGGCACAAACACGAGCATGTCGCCGCTTAGTGGCTCATGCGTATGCCACGCCCAGACGGCATCTATGCATGCTTGGACAAGATCAAGCACAGGCTCCGTGGTATAAGCGACTTCCACCGGGTACATGCGTCCTTCAATGGAAAGAATCGAGGAGATTGCATCCGATGTGCCATATGCTGGATCGAAATACCTAGCCAAAGCTTCGGCATCCAGCGTAGCACTGGCGAGTACGATGCGCAACTCAGGTCGTTTCCGACGAATCCTGTCAGAAATAGCGCGCGCGCGCGCGCATGTATGCACGCACGCACGTCGCCGCTGGTTAGCAAGACGATGGATTTTTTCTGTTGCCCCATACGTACTTTTTCAGTAGTGCGACGAGAAGATCTGTGTAGGCTGTGCGCTCGTGCGCCTCGTCAACCATTATCACACTATACCGACTGAGCAGTGGATCACTTAGGCATTCACGAAACAGCATGCCAGGCGTCGTGTACCGCAAGCGAGTGTATTTTGGATGCGTGCATTCTTCGAAACGTATAGCATACCCGACTTCGTCGCCTAGGCGTGAGTGCCGCTCCTCAGCGACGCGTGCCGCCACGGACGTTGCCGCCACACGCCGTGGTTGCGTGCAAACGACCTGCTTAGCTCCAGACTCAGTTATAGGTGCCCAGCCAGCATCGACGAGATATTGCGGAATCTGCGTTGTCTTTCCACTGCCTGTCTGCCCGACGACAACGACAACCGGGTATCGTTCGACCATGTACAAGATAGATGTGCGGTGTGCATACACGGGCAAACGCGTACGCTCTGCAGCTGGTGCATACGTAGCCCACGCATCGCTGCCGGAATCACGGTCTAGTGCACTCGCTCAAGCTGTCAGCATTCCCCAGCATGGTTTGAGAGACCTACCTGGTCTTTCTGACCCAGGCTTCCAAAAGGCCATCGTTGTCCAAGATCACTCATGCACCTGAATGAATGTCTCCTCCACTTGCATGCAGGTTCTTTCGTCCACGCAACAGTTGGGTCGTGGTGTATCTGGGCGAATCGGCTGGTTTGCTCTCGCCACTCATCGGACGTCCTTGGTCGTTGCGGCCCCTGATCTTGGGGAGGGGGCGGGAGGCGCAATTTGGTGGGAGCTTTGACGCATCGACTACGTTTCCACATCTTCGTTTCCTCACGAATTACATCACTCCTCAAAGCCTGCTCGTATTTGTGATTCGCACGGCCACGCATGACGACCCTCGTGGCTTTTGCGCAGTCGAGGTGCGAAGCACAGCATCAGCATCAGCATCAGCATCAGGAGCAGGAGCAGGAGCAAAAGCAAGAAAAAGAAAAAGATCAGCAAGAGCAGCCAAAAATGCCTCAGCAACAGCTCGATTTTCATCATCACGAGGCCCTCGCATCAATGTACGCAGATCTCAGCGGGCAAAAACATAGTGATCCAGCCGCGTATCGTACCCGCATTGCCTGGTGGGCAGAGACCATTGCCGACGCGTGCTGGTACCGCATTGAAGGACTTCCTCATACGCTGTGTTGGCACGTGGATGAACATGTTCCGATGCAGTGGGCCATGAAGGATGTAGGACGACCTATGTGCTTGTCGGTGGTGGTCGATGAGCTAGCATCACAGACACGGCTGATCCGAATGAACGAATTTTTTGCGCGCAAAACGCCACTGACTGCTCCCAATCGAATTCAGTGGATAGGTTCACAAATTTGGCGTTGGTTCTTCTCCCGAGGAGATTGCAATAGCGACCAAAGTGCTGACGAAGCGTTGTGGCCAGCGATTGTAGGCGAATGGGTCGTGCGAAAAAATGTCGAGAGAGCAGCGCGCCTATTCCAGGCGCAGCACGATCGACATACGAGTCTTGTACAGCGTGTCATGCCACGCTCGCAATTCAAAGAGATGCTCTCAACACTGAAGGATGAGAACCGTTCGTTGAAACTCAGTGACGTCGATAAAGACATCTTACTTCTCTATCTGGAAAGAGATGCGCGTGTGATTGTAAGGGACAATGACGTCGTGAAGTTGTGCCGAGAGCACGTCTTGGAGTCAAGTGAATCCCGTGAGTACATAATTGGCGAACAGGAACGGGGAATCGTTGCTGTCAAGTCTATGCAAGCACAGCTCGCAAGCCAAATCGACGACCTGCAACAGCGGATTGAGTGTGCCCATGAAAATACTGTACGTGCTTTCAAGACAAAGCAGCGCGAATCTGTGACCAAATCCCACCTACGGACAAAGAAGCAACTGGAGGACATGCTTGAAAAACGCGTGCAAGCAGAACAGACGCTGAACACGCTCCTGCTCAAGATGGAGCAGGCAGCTAGCGACGCAGACATGATGCACACGTTCGAGGCATCAGAGCGCACAGTGCGTGCATTGCTGAATGATCCTGTCCTTCAGCCGGAACGCATAGACAGCACGATGGACGCTCTTGCCGAGAGCCTAGCGAAGCAGGACGAGGTGCATGCGAGCATAACATCGGAGGCGATGCATGCCGAGACAGACGAAGATACATTGGCGGACGAGCTCAGGAAACTAGAGCTCGACGTAACACAACCGGCGGATGCAGCACCAGACGCTGCCAGAATCGAGCCAACCAAGTCGGAGACACTTCAGATGCCCTCCGTGCCTTCCCACACACCACCAACGCCCTCTAAGGAGCGGATCGCTTATGAAAACAGCATGTGATACAAAAAGTAAAAGAGTGCCTGGCATGTCAGTAAAATGCGGAATTGCTGAGCACGTACCAAGCCACACACACACATCAGAGCCACGATCCGTGTGTTCCGCCACCACATTTCCCGGCGCAAACTTACAGCGCGTCGACGGAATGCTAAACTCTGGTGTGCAGCCGAGTCTGTGCGATCGACAAGCAGGTCCAGCTGCTCGCCGCGGCTGAGAATTTGTTCAACGTTCTTCGTAATGATATCCTTCACACTGCCCAGTTCAGCCTGTGCGCGCTGAATGGGATCTGCATCAGGTGTTTCGTTGAACTGGTGCCTTAATTCATCCATAGTGGTTGAGAACGAAGAGAGGTTGGACGGCATGGGACCACCAGTGCCATCCAAACCGCCCATCTGATGGAAGGACGATTCTAGTTGTGCAAGGAATGCAAAGGGAATGCGCCGTCCGGCATCAGCATCAGCCACTGCCAAGTACGCAATTCCATCTCTTCCCATGTAGTGAAAGAGCCACTGCTCAAATGCGTATGAAAGGCGAGATGTCTCAGCATGCTGCACCTTGGACAGAATCGCCGTAGATGCTGACTGGGAAGAAGGTCAGAAAGGCCTGGACACCTATACACACATACAAACACAGTTTAAATACATACCAAAAAGCGCTCATATCCCGGATCATGCGACTCAACAAGCACGTCTGCGCCGCGCGCAATCAACGCAAGCACGATCATGCAGGCTGGCTACAAGCAGCGACTGCTCCGGTGCTGTGAACATATGTCGCAGCAGTGGAGCACGACGTGTGTAGGTGTGCATCCAAGCACAGATGGAGATGCACGTGATCCACTTGGGCGGGCCCGCTCGCGTCCCTTGCTTGGCGGATGATAACGCATCACATAAAGCCCGTCGTCGGGGGAGCTAAACTTCCAACGGCCCAATAGGAAAGCACCTGTCGAGTGAGCGCCCAAGCAAGACCACAAGTGTGAACAGTCGCAATCACTGTTCTATCCTGCACCTGAGCCAGGAAACCAAAGTGGTGATCGGCGGCGGGCACTATGAGCGCAGACGGGTCAGAGTCAAGCTCCTTGACTGATGCATTGTACCGTGGACAGAATCGATTTTTGAGTGCATTGAATCTGCGCAAACCGCGCTCGCCAGAGCCATCGCGTCAGCCGGGCGAACAGGCGCAGCCACTGAACCAAGGCCGTGGCGCTCGATCAGACATCGAGCACCGATCAACAAGCGGCTCACCGACACCGTCGCAGGCGACATCGATAACCACGTCGCAATCATCGGTGGCTGAGGAGCGATTACGCAAGCTGGAGGACCAGCGTGCGTTTGAACGCATGGTGAATATGCGACGACGGGTCTCTGCAGCCAATGCGGCTCTCATCGAGTCGCCTGAGCAGAAATCACGTTACGGGGAATGGGACGCGTACCATGTCGAGACTAATGAATGGCAGCACCTAAGTGATGTACTGGCAATGAGCAAAATGGCCGAGCAGGATCCCAGCAGGCTAACCATGTGCTATGGAACGGAGTGGCGCTTTCGTGCGCGTATCCATGTGATCCGGAATATGAGCTCGCATTTGGCATTCGTCGTGCTTCGCGAGCACGGGGTCACGATGCAAGCTGTCTTGTCCGAGCACGGCACGAACATCACATCGCACATGATGCACTGGGTTATGCGTCTGCCGAGCGAGTCGCTCGTATTTGTACAGGGCACACTCCAGAAGCCTCGTGAAGTCATTACTGGTTGTGACATTGCGCATCTGGAACTGCATCTGACGCACGTGCACCTTGTGTCTGGTATCAGCGAGAAGATGCCATTCACGGTGTATGCGGCAGAGCGCGCCTTGTCTAGTCATTTGGAGGAGCATCAAGACCTTGATGAGGATGAAAGCTTAGATCACAGCTCCAGTGTGCTCTCGGATCCAGACCGGCAATCGCAGCGGAGCACGAGCCATGTGCCTGTCATCACGCAGCGGACACGTCTGTCGAACCGGCTGGTCGATTTGCGCACGCCGACCATGCAGGCAGTCGTCATGATTCCATCGGTGATCTGCCGCGAGTTCCGGCAGTACTTGAGCCAGCACGAGTTCATTGAGATTCACACACCCAAGCTGCAAGGCGGTGCGTCCGAGTCGGGCGCCAGTGTGTTTGACGTCGCATACTTTGGACGCTCCGCATTCCTCGCACAGAGCCCGCAGCTGTACAAGCAGATGTGCATTGCAGCGGACATGCGGCGGGTGTTTGAGATTGGACCTGTGTTCCGTGCGGAAAACTCCAACACGGCTCGTCATTTGACCGAGTACACAGGCCTTGATCTCGAGATGGAAATCAACCACTACTACGATGCCATGTCGCTGATCGATAGAATGTTGAAACACATCTTCACGGTGCTGCGCGACAAGTACGGCCACGTCACGCAGTTCATCCGTCGGCACTACCCAAGTACGGAGCTGCAGTGGCTTGAGCAGACGCTCGTGCTGCCGTTTTGGGAAGGCGTTCGTCTGTTAAAGGAGGACGGCTATCGCGAGGAAGACGGCAGTGAGCCTAGTCCATTCGAAGATCTCGCGACCCGTGGTGAGATTCGTCTTGGCGAGATCGTCAAGCGCTTGTATGGCACAGACTACTACATTCTTGATAAGTTCCCTCGCAATGCGCGTCCATTCTACACACTGCCAGATCAAAACGACGAACGCTACACGAACTCGTTTGATATCTTCTTGCGCGGCCAGGAGATCTGCACGGGTGGACAGCGTATCCATCATGCGCAAATGCTCGAAGACAACATCAGCCGTCTGCACATGGATGCTTCGAGCCTCGAAGACTACTTGGAGGGCTTCCGCCTCGGTGCACCACCGCACGCGGGATGTGGTCTTGGGCTAGAACGACTTGTCATGCTGTACCTGAACCTTGACGACATCCGTCTCGCATCGCTGTTCTACCGCGACCCCAAGAGCTTCCCCACGAAGCCGCCTCAGACGCTCCGCTACTTGGAGGGCAGCACGAATCCACCACCGTGGCTCCAAGCTGCATCGTCATCCGGATCTGATTCGCGCACGGAGCCGGGAGAAAAGCAGCTGCAGCCTCTTGGGCTGCTCATCGCCAACTACGGCGACTCGACGAACACGTCGTGGCTCGATGATCGCATTACTGTCTGGCGAGATCAAGACACGGGCGCTGCCATCGGCTATTGGCATCAACGGCACTATGTGCTGATTATCGGCAACCCGTTGTGTGACATGTCACAGTATAACCGCGTGATCGAGCGGTTCCTCGAGTTCGTCGAGAGAGAGCTACGTGCGAAACCAATATGGCTCATGGTTAGCGAGGTCGTCGAGTCGATCCTGGGTAGCCGCTTCGGCTGGTGCACACTCACTTGCACAGATGACCAGCGTATCCCTGATGTGCGAAAGAACCCCGCGAAGCACGATCATGAAATTGAGCGCAAGATCCGTCATGCTGACAAAGTCGGCGTATCGATCCAGTCATTTGCGTATCATGAGATCGTGCCAGAAGACGTGCGCGCTGAGTGTGATGAAAAGATCAAGGAATGGTCGGCTAGTCGCCGGGGTACGCAGGTGCACTTGACGGATGTACGGCCCTGGGTCGACCAAGAGCATCGACAGTACTTCTTCGCTCGCGACAGCGACAAAAAGCTGTGCTGTCTTGTCGTGCTCGCCCAGCTGGCGCCCATACACGGTGCACAAGTGAAGTGGGCCCTCAACTTCCCTAACGCACCGAACGGCGCGATTGAAATGACGATCTTGCACGCCCTCGACACGTTGGGCTCGGGCTCCGTGACCTTCGGCACCGCAGCGTCACCCAAAGTCAAGGCAGTGCACGGTCTAAGTGGCCTCGCATTCAAGATCCTTTCTCGTGTGTACAACAGTGTTTCTGAACGGACGCACCTGCTCAGCAAGGGTGACTTCCGCGACAAGCTTGGCACCGTGCGCGATCCGACGTACATTTGTTATCCGAAGGGCGGCATGTCCATGCTCGCTGTACGTGAGGTATTGAACTTCTTCCGCGATTAGCTTGTGCCCATCATCCGCGTGCGTCCGTGCCAATAGAGTGACTCTCATAGGTACCTTGTTTCTGTAAAAGTGCGAAGGAATGTCATTAAATGGGATGGTGCATTACGTCACAGCCACGGGCGAAATCTGTTGGTTAGCGCGGGGAAGTGGAGGAAGTGGCTGTTGGTCGTGCGCGTTCCTCGCACTCACTCACTCACACTCTCTAGTAGGATAGATTACTTATCCACGAGCAGAGTCTCCGTTTGTATACACTCGGTAGCGAGATATTCAGGCGCCAAATCCACTGGCTTGATCTTGTCTCCCAAATGTCTGCCTATATTCGCTGCCACAGTGTTCCTTTGAGCGCGGGAAAGATCAGAGCAGGATCAAGTCTCGTTTCTCCACTTCGTCTTGACTTGATACCATAAGCACGACCAGCAGTGTCTCCCCCCTCCCGCTTCGTCGACTGCACATAGCCGCTGACATTTTTGCGGTAATAGTGCATACATACACGCACGTACTATGCCTTTCAATGTCCTTGTCGTAGGTGCAGGTGCTGTCGGCTGCTTCTACGGAAGCAAGCTTGACCCCGAACACACGCGCGTCTCGCTCGTATGCCGCTCGAATTACGAGCTTGCAAAGACGCAAGGCTTCGAGCTCGAGACGCACAGCTTTGGCACATATCAATTTACTCCGCACAGTGTGTATGCAACAGTGGAAGAAGCCGCGGCACTTGCCTCTGAGCCTTGGGACTATGTGTGCGTGGCTACGAAAGCGTTATCAATGGATCTATCCTCCGTGGAATTTGTTGCGCCCGTGATTAGTGAGACAACGACGATTGTGCTTCTGCAGAATGGCGTGGATATCGAGGCACCATACCGCGAGCGCTATCCGAGAACGCCGATCATATCGGCCGTCACTGTGATAAGTGCTGCCAAAACGCATCCAACACGCATCGTCCAGTACCGCTGGACACGCATCAGTCTCGGCCCCTACACCGATCTGCACGGGTCAGCCACGACGCCCGAGGCTCGCACGCTCCTGAACCAAACGGAAGACCGTGTCCGAGACTTTGCCGAACTCCTGACCCTCGGCGGCATCAAAGATGTTGAGACATACGATGCACTAGGCATTCAGCTCGTCCGTTGGCACAAGCTTTGCATCAATGCCTCCATGAATACATCTGGCGTGCTGGCAGGCGGCCGGAGCAACCCAGACATGGTGCGAGATCCCGCACTTCGAAAGCACATTGAAGCATGCATGCATGAAGTACTTGAGGCTACGCCGTCTGTATTCGGCTGCCCCATGCCGGACAAGTTTGCATCGCCTGCAAAACTCCTTGAAAGCACAGCGCGCAACACGTCGCAGAGCGCATCCAGTATGGTACAGGATTGGAAGGCGGGTCATGCACTGGAGCTTGATGCCATTCTCGGGAATGCAATTCGAGTGGCCGAGGCACACGGCGCGTCCATGCCTCGTCTACAAAGTATGTATGCATTGTTGCAAAGTGCCGAGGCCATGCGTGCCATGTCATAGGACGTTCATGCACGTACGTGTCTACATACACTAAAGAAAGACCCGTCCATGTACTGTATGATCGATCGTGTGTGCTCTTACTTCTTGCCCTTTAGTTTCTCAATAGCGGCCTTTTTTGCAGCCGCCTCCTCCTTCTGCTTCTGTTTGAAGGCGAGGTCCTATCTTCGTTAGCACAACACACGCGAATACAGGCCACCACTACACACTGGCCCGGCGGCAGGTCGGATCGACGCACGTACATCATCATCAAGCTCTTTTTGCCCTTTCTTCGGCTGCTTCAATGGCTTCAACTTGCCTCCTTGCCTTCCTGACATGGTGCAATGCGTGCTTGTCGATAGGTCGTGTGACTAAGCTATGCCTGGCCTCCAGCCGCGCACACGCACGAGACTGTGCCCCGTCGCTGTCTCCCAACGAAATCATCCATGCAACGAATCCGCCGATTCAAATTGCTGACTCAGCATTGGGTCATTATAAACGCGTACTGATTACAATCTGATCGCGAACCCTGTCAGTGACTCCACGTGAGATGCAGGCGCAGCGGCCAAGGAACCGTCGTGCCCAATGAGCAAGACTGGCAAGGTACTGCCAACTCGCTGGTGACAAAATGCACTGCATCGCTCCTGAGATGCTTGTCGTAGCAGTGGTAATCCAACTTCCCCGATCCGCTTCTAGCAAGTGATTTGATCAGCTCATCACATATGTGTATTCGCACACGTTCACGCCGTGCAGCGACGATGCCTGATACCGTATTCAAGGCGACAGATGTGGCCAAACGCAGCTTAATACCTGACACAGATGCGCTAACTTCTCAAAAATCAGCGAAGCTGCCAAAGCTACATGCCAAATCCGAGTCCTGTGCACGCAAGCCTCGCTGTGCAAGTCGTGCGTCACAACGCAGAACCGAGCATTCCGTCATTGAGCGACGGCGCCGAGAGAAAATCAACGATCAACTGATATGCCTACAATGCATTGTACCTGCTTGCCGCGAACAAGCATTCGCATGTGTGCAAAAACGTGCCAAATCAACGACATCACCCCTGTTTGTTGGTGATGACGACAACGTAGACAGGTATATTAGCACACATGTTGTGCTCGAGAAGCTCTGCATCATTTCACATGCACTTGATTATGTGATGGAGCTGCGTGCCAAGCTCCAAGTGTACGAAAGACAAGGTCATGACCATGCCGCTCGGCGCGGAACAGGTTCACTCGACACAATCACGCAAGATTCTGACGTGCATGCATATGATGATAAGAACCAGCTGAACCCAGGCTATAAGAATGAAACATCGCCCCATCACACAAGCAAACTCGCACAGATTGACTCATTCACACCAAAGCCGACAGCCGTCTTGGATCATCCGTTACATCGTGATCACGATCGTCTAGGTGACGGACACTTGCTTCGCCACGCAAACCACCACCACCTTCTTCTTCTTCATAATTGTCCTACACCCCATGTGCACATTCATGATCATGTTACTCACGGTGCTCAAATCGAAAACGTGCTTAGCGCTCTTGACCAGGACCCGTCACCAAAGTCCCCACAACATCACTATCATCATTTTCATCACCACCACAAGCCGGGCTGTCGTGCCTGGCAGCAGCCATGGATTCCGTGGCATGTGCGTGCTTCCCACATCCAAACATGTCGCGATGCACCTAAGCATGCAGCTGCGGCGCAAGATTCGCTTGCGTCATCTCAGCATCGCACCTTCCCAAACGCATGGCCGCTGCGATACGAACATCATTCATGGGACCGAGGTCCAAGCTATCTCGACACACTTTGCAGGCCCAAGCGGGATCCAGTCCAGCATGCATCCATTCATCACCATCAGTCGACTTAGCTCGTGTGTCTCTCTACAGAATGGCAACCGAGTTGGATTTTTTTTTCTCCCTGACTTGTTACGTCGTATGAGTGTCCAGATCTTACTAAGGTATATAAACTTCCGTAGCTCCTCCAGTCTTGACGATGTGCTCCACACCGGCGATAATGAAAAAAAGGTGGAGCTACTACAAGGCATGCACATCTTGGAACGACGCAGTTTCGTTTGACTCATTTTGCATAACCCGTAGGACAAAGAAGATTGACTAGTAGCAGGAGTTGAGCAACATGAATATCAAGCGGTTGTCGCTGCCACGGTTACAAAGCCAGCTGTCCCGGTACTTTGTGCGCCGTGTGAGCACGTATAGCCCGCCATGTTCGGAGGCCCATACGTATACCCAATCGCCGTCGCAACCTATGCCGAAACCGTTCTATGTGACGACGCCGATCTTTTACGTAAATGCTGAGCCGCACATTGGGCACTTGCACTCCAGTGTAATGGCAGACGTGCTTCGTCGGTATGCGGAACTACGGTATCGCGGATGGTCAACATATGGCACTATACCCAACGACGAAACGACACGCGCACTTATGACAACAGGTACAGATGAGCATGGACTTAAAATTCAGCGCGTCGCCGAAACAATGGGAGTGGAACCACGAGCACTATGTGATCGTGTGAGTCAGCGTTTCGAAGCACTCGCACGTGCAGCCGACATTGAGCCGACACGCTTCATTCGCACGACTGAGGACACCCACATTGCAGCCGTACAACATGTCTGGGTACGTTGAAAAGCCCGTGTTTTACCTTGATCCTGTTTCATGTTTGGGTTTCTTCGACCCCTCCCTTGCTTTCTTTCTCTTTCGATCTTACTTACACAGACATATGTGCGTGGCAGAATAAACTTGCTTGTCATGGACACATCTACTTGGGTGAACACCAAGGCTGGTATGCCGTATCAGACGAGGCTTTTTATCCAGAGTCCCAAATCTGTGCGACCAAGCAACAGTCTGGCTCGTCGTCTGAGACAGTTTACACATCCATCGAGACAGGCCAGCGAGTAGAGTGGACGACCGAGACCAACTACAAGTTCCGTCTCTCGGCCTTTCAACAGCCATTACTTGACTGGCTCGAGAACAATCGCGAAGTGATCCAGCCTTCAAATATGTACGACCATGTCCTGGCCGAGGTGCGCTCAGGTTTACAGGACCTGTCGATTTCTCGTCTGCGTTCGCGTCTTTCTTGGGGTATTCCTGTGCCGGGCGATCCTCAGCACACTATGTATGTCTGGATGGACGCTTTGGTCAACTATATGACTGCTCTTGGATATCCCGACATGCAGCCTGGCTGGCCTGCTGATGTACACATCGTTGGAAAAGACATTGTGCGGTTCCATGCCATATACTGGCCGGCTTTTCTCATGGCGGCTGGTCTCCCACTACCGCGAACTATCGTCGCACATTCCCATTGGACCGTGAACAAAGCGAAAATGTCGAAATCCAAAGGCAACGCGATCAATCCATTCCAAGCTTTACATACGTATGGGGTCGATACAATGCGGTACTATCTTATGCGCATTGGGGGACACATTGGCACCGACGCTGATTATGCACCTGCCTTATTGGAAGAGCACAAGCGCAAATTTTTACAAGGTCAGCTAGGCAATTTGCTTTCGCGGGTACTTGCACCCAAGATCCAGGCGCGCCTCACGGGCGCCGGCCTTCTTCTTGGGCGGCCAACACATTGGGCAGAGGCAGAAAAGCGCCTTATCCACGCTTGCACGCAGTTGCCGCCGACATTTGATGCACATATGCAAGCATATGAGCCATCCAAAGCAATCCAGGCTGTCTTTGATGTCATTGCATTGACCAATGAGCTCGTGCAGCATTCGGCACCTTGGTCCACAGACACACCGCTCGATGCCGTGCATCGCTGCGTATTTGCAAGCTGTGAGGCGCTGCGTCTGTGTGGTGTATTACTCCAGCCCGTGATGCCCCGTGCGATGACCACTTTGCTGAATGAGTTGCAAGTGCCTGCATCGCAGCGGACATGGGACTCTCTCTATGCATGGCAATCGCACATACGTATGCGGGACACAGCGGAAAAGATCGCGCCCCTGTTTCCCAAATAAAAAGTCTGTGTGTTTTGTTGGTTCATCTCGCTAACCCCCAAACCCAACAATGTTGGAGAGTTTTTTGGGCCATGGTCCATTGTCTTTGACATGCTTGTCTTTCTGGTGCCAGGCTATTATATTACAACCGTCGCCGCTAACAAATGACACATCCCTTTTTGCCACTGCTTTTCTTCTCGCCACTCATGCACACATAGACTCGTCCTGTATGCGTGCTGATCTGACAGACATCACCGCGACGACCGTTGCCTGTCATCCATGCCGGCAGATCAGGGTCGACAATCATCCGCATAGTTCCGTGGCGCTTACTAGGATTGTTGTCGACACGCTGTGCATGTGACGCAGCTCCTGGCGACATGTTGAATGAGCCATTTTCTACATTCCAGGAAATGAGTCCGTTGAACGAGTGCGGGAGAATCACCGTCGCATTGCCAGAATGTGCTTGGACTTTGATGTGCAGCGGCTTGCGACCTGCATATGTTGGGACATGGATGCAGGCCGAGTTATGTTGTGTCCGTGCTTGCACAAATACGGTATTTTTGCGTACCGCCTTCAGCAGTTGCATGGGATCAGACTGCTCAGGTTGGGACTCGGTTGAGCCGGTGTGTGGAGTCCGTTGGCCGTGTCCATGCAGCACGATGACCGTTGCATTAATAGGACTGCTCTTTGATTGGAATACTGCAGAGGATGCATTGTTTTCCACATCCGTTGAATTTGGCATATCGTACAAAGGCGGATGTACATGAGGCACACTGGGCCCAATGACGAAGCAGCCCTTGATCGACGAGCTTGGCCAGTCGATGCGCAAGTGGCGCACGGGCGTGTCGGAATCTTGTGCCTCCAGCTCTCGAGACTCGGCTTCAATCAGCTCTGGCGGCACATCGTCCCCAATGAGCTCGGAAACGTTGGGATCTTGACGATGTTCTGCAGTCGATGAGGATGACATCGTTAACGAAGATGATGGTAGAAAGAAGAGTAACAGTGCTGTGTGCTAGTGATTGAGTCAACCAGACACGGTTTCCAGCCTCAAAAGCGAAAACGCAACGCAGGCAAGAACGAAATCAAGATATAGTGCGAGGCGAAGGAGAGAAGTAGCAACGGCTGCACTTAGTATGTCAGCGCGGAAGTTGTAGGACAGAGGTGTGCTATGTGGGATTGGCTCATTCATTTCGCGCTCGTGCGCAAACGACACACATACTTTCTTCAATCCAACACAGCTTTTTCTTGCCAAGAGTGCATGCACCAGATAGCGTTGCAGCTCCTCGTTGGTCCAGGCACATGTACCTGAACCAATAAGCACACGTTACCGTGTTGACTCGCAGTGGAGTCGCCGCCACCCGCAGCAGCTCAGTTCCACACACTGCCACTGATCTGTCGCTTCCGTATGCCGCCAGCACCGCCACTTGCCGTTACTGTTTGGGGCGGCACATCGTCGCTACCATCCATTGATCCTACATCGCTGTATGTACTGGCACTTCTTCAACTAGCACACGTCCCAAACGTATGTGCATTTGCGCCCCATTCGTTCTTCCACACAGATGCTGTGCCTGCGCTATACACACAAGTGCCACCCACAGTGACGTCCTCTGATCATCAGCATCCAAGTTATCATGAACTCGGAGAACTGATTGCTACTACACCCTCTTCCATCCGCACATTTTTATATGAACATTCAAGTCTTGACAAGTCTTTACGCGATCCAAGTCATGCGGCAAAAACCCGCGCGCTACACGCATGGCTCGACGATGAACTAAGTGATCTAGTGCTGCACACTCTCTTTTCGCTGCCACCCAACTTCCAAAAAGTCACTTGCACCGCATTGTCGGGCACGCGTCGTCGCTTGATTCCCTCGTCGCTCCCTCGCAGGATGCGTGCAGCTGTGCGTGCTAGGCTTGAAAGCCCGAACATCAATCTGTGGGGCGTTGGCGGCTCATGGGAGCGTCAGGAGCGCCGCGAGGCGCAGCGCTGGAAAACAACGGCAGGCTTGGCTGAAGCCCGTGATCCTATCTCATATATGCCGCGCCCTGGGTTCCGTGAGAATCCAAATCTCGCGAGCGATGTGCGTGAAGAATGGGAACGATCGCGTCTCGTCTCTCGTGCGCGCCGCTTATTCAAATCGGTAGCCGTATACCTTCAAGAGCGAGAATTTCTTGGTCACTGGAATGAGCCTACTTCTGTTGATGCGCGACTTTATTCGCTACTCGCACTTTGGGTCTTTGTGGACTGGCCCGTTGACCCACTCCCATCGCTACTTCGCGCTGAGTTTCCCATCCTGGTTCAACATACCAAGCGCATGCACGAGTGGCTTTGGCAAGCGACATCATCATCGTGGGCATGGCACCATCAGACCATTTCATTGTGGCCCAGTGTATCCTTACCAAATCGGCCGTCTTGGGTATCGCTTTGGCGGGGGCTCTCGTCATGGTGGCGCTCGTCAGCGAATGAGACGTCGAACTTATCACCAACGCTGCGCTACGGTCGTATTGCTTGGATGACAAGTGCAATTCTGGGCCCAATTTTATGGGTGCTCTTGTCGGGCATCATTGTGATTGAGTTTGTCGACGAAAATGAGATTGTTGAAAACGAAGACGATGGTGACGACTCTGCGTATACACATGAGCAAGACGAGGACGAAGACGAAGATGACCAAGACTTCAGTGAAAAGGCAAGATCGAGTGATGACAAAGATGAACATGAAGACGACGGAACGAAATACGATGAGGCGCCAGAATATGATGCACTGGATGCAAACGAGTGGATGGATGATGACATAGACGTCGATACCGATGATGATGGTGAAAATGAATAGACATAGTGCACTCTACATTCATACATTATCCTACGACTTTTGCTTCTTTTTCTTCTTCTTTTCAGCCTTACTTGAGTCCTCACCAGCCTCTTTTTTGCGTTTCTTCTGCGCATTGTCAAGCTTGGCATCGGCATCCTGTGTGCTGGCCTCTGCATCAGCATTCACTTCATCCGCATCATGCTCATTTCGTCCCCGGTCAACATCGTCGGCGCCTTTCGCGCGCGATGTAGGCGCGTTGCGTTGTGATCCCGCTGGATGAAATACTCCTTGAAGCCGATCCCATGGCTGTTTATGTTTGGGTGGAGCTGGCACTGGAATTCCATGCGGGTAAAGGCTCGAGGGAGCTTGGCGTGCCATATAGAAACGCCGTGACACAGGCGTCATACGCAATGAAGACCCATTCGATCCACTAGGCATCAATGCACATATACTCTGGAGCTCGGCCGCCACACCTGCATTTTGTTCCGAGCGCAAAAACTCTTCATCTAAAAATACATGGCCTGTCTTTGTTGGTGCAGCCATCTCAATGAGCTGTGATGCTGCTGGCTGCGCGGAAGATGGCGCCTTCGATGAAGACGAGGAAGAGCCGCGTGCTTGTAGAACGTCATATGCATCCGTCTCTGACACACGAACACTCGCAAGAGGCGAACTACTCGCTGATTCAAGTGCTTCCAAGGGTATCGTGACGCCATCCAAAGCACGAGCATCCACGCCATCAGGAACGCGAATTACCCATACTTCGTCACCATGCGATGTCGTTTCGTCGCTAGATAGATGAGCAGGTACGTATCCTGGCGGTGGCTCAAAATCGTTAGCGCTTCGATTTGTGTTTGCTCTAGAGGCGCCCTGTACCGCCATTTTTGCACACGACAATTGCGTGAGCACAAAACGACAATTGCTCTATGAATCTAGTGCAAGGATGGATTTTTCTCTTTCGAGGAGCAGTTCGAGAGAGATAGGCTTAGTAAACAGTGCTTGCAGGCGCACTAGACCCCGTCGTGCGAGTGACGACTGGCTCATGGAGACGCCATTACCCAAACCTCTGCCCCGCCTATTCAGTCGTTTTGTTGCTCCACTGAAAGAGGCTTCTCCACAGAGAAATAAATTGCTCCAAAATCCTCTCACAGTTTAGCATAGCCTGTTGGCCTTGAGTCGTGCTACAAAAGCTGCATCTGACACACTCATGCCTCAAAAAACCTTGACAAGTGCACTACTTGCTATATGCATCGTGTATGCACTTATGAAATATGGTCAGAAATCTAAACGCACGAAAAAAGTATCGAAAACCGATGAACGTGTATTGATTCTCGGGGCTTCAACACTAGACGGCTTGGGTGCTGAATTTCTTCGGCAGTATTTGGAACGTGGCGCGCGGCAGATCGTGATTGTAGGCCGCCGGAAACAAGCACTTGATCATGTCCGACATATAATGCTGAAGCGGACAGAGGGACGCGGAAAGCGTCATCCTCACGCACAAGTTTACGTCGTTCCCACAGAGCTCACTGATACAGAGGGTGTCATAAAACTACGCGACTTTGTGATACAAAACCTCTATGGGTTGGACACGCTGCATATTGTGTTTGGAGTCACTTCAATCCTGCCAATACTAGGTGTGGCCAACGTCGATCCATGCAATGTTAATGCGTCAGGCCAAGCCACGGCTTTCTTGCACGCAAGCAGAGAAGGTCTCGATCAGATTGCTCAGACCGTAGAGCACAGCAGCGATGGCAATCTCAAAGGCACAGCAATCGTTCTGGGGGCTATGCTCCCAATTTTACAAACAACATCGGCAAATCCAGCCGTTATTACCATCGGCTCCGTCGCTGGGCTTGTTCCTGCGCCTACGCGCGCTGTGTATTGTGCCAGCAAATCATCACAACATTTTTTAATCCGCTCGGTCGAGTTAGAATGTGAAGCTCAAGCTGGAACACCTGTACCTGGGAGCGACATGCGACGTGCACGAGTAAACTTTTTGCTCGTTGCGCCTGGGCCGATCAAAAATTCCTTCGTCGCAACGTATGCTGTGGATGCAACTACAGGTCCTCGAGATAATCGCGAGCGAGCACTTGAAGTACCTGATGTTGTACGAGGAACACTTCGACGCGTCGATGCTGAGCAGTGGGGAATACTCGTTATTCCTACGCATGCTTTTGTGGGATCGTTACTCGCTCAATTCAATGCTACGTATGTACCAGTGCTATGACAACCTCACTCGTTGAATGAGAGACTAACATTCAGCAGACGTTCATGGGTCGGTCGCATGGCGCATAACATGTACCGCTATTGATGTGTTCGAAGCCCATATGTGAATCAAGGCAGAATAATGCTACTATGAGCCCTATCCGTTCATTTGGTCAAACATGTCACTCTCTCATCTGTGAAAAGTGCCGAGAGAACCAAGGTATTGTGAGTAAGAGAGAAAGATTCAGTATGCTTGATTAATTTGTGGCAAATGGTCAGCTGGACAAGCATCATACTTTCATATATGACCTCGTTACAACGAAACGCGAGAGATTGAATCGGAAAAAAAAATTGAATGAAATGAGTATCATGAACAAAGGAACCGAACCATGGGCCACATCATTGTATCTTGTAACCGGGAGGTATTGGTGTGAGTTATTCGAGCACGCACAACAACGGGACTGCATACTTTCCCTTGCTTGAAAGAGCGGAGGCCACTGACACGAGGGATCTTATCACATGTATGGTGTGATCTCTTTATGGCCTAGTCATCCTATGCACCTGTGAAAGTAATGATAGAACGCCTGGCACTTGTTTCTAGGCATACCTGATGCATTGTTGAGAGCGACGCTGACTGCGCTTCATGCGCTCATGTCTCCGTCTATATGATTTGGATAACTTTTGTCCAGGCCCGCATCAGAGTCAGCAGGGCATTTTCGACTCAAGCATGATGGAATTGCTAAAAGTTTCGCAAATTCTTAGGTGAGAGATGCCGTCTTATTCATGATGCCTGTCACTCGTTGGATGTGATCCAAACGGTATGTTGATGGCGAGCGAAAGAACCATAAATGTGGTCAGTCCGACTTTGGATGATGAATGGTGCATTTACGCGGAGCCAATTGAGAGAAGGTTTTGCAGATCTGGGCTGTTCTGTCACCCTTGGGACAACAACGGGTATCGCCATGGGTAAAGAAGAAAGCCTATCAAACGTTTGCACTTGTACCGAATGGTGTGAAAGGAATCAACACAGCTAGGAAGAGGCTTGCCTAGCAAGTCGCAGTGTCCAAAATCAGTCGACACAATGTCCAGCATCTCCCAGTGCTGCGAGTACGGACGGCACATCTCCATCGCTAGGTTCATCCATTCTAAAACTACCGAATCGACGACTCTATGCAAAATCGGGCACGCAGTACTTGCCAGGACCGTAGGGCTGCAAATTAGTTGTCGAATCTGTGGTTACATACCTCTTCAGTGAGAGTCCTGTTTTTATTGTCAGGCGCAGACGTGAGACGGCCATTTTGCGGTCCTGGCTTGACATGTTCACCGCGAGCGAGGCCATCCAGGACCTTAACAACAGATTCAGGCGTAAGATCTTCCTGTTCAGCGTTAGATGATCCACTCGTGTGTGTATGTGTGTGTGTGCTGTAGAAAATACGTACATAGTACTCATCGTTGATTTGGATCATGGGCGCATTCGCACATGCACCAAGGCATTCAACCTCAATCACAGTAAACATCTTATCAGGAGTTGTGTGACCCGCCTTGATACCGAGATGGTTTTCGATGGCTTCAAGAACAGCCGTGGATCCACAGCCGCCCAACATGCACGGGGTCGTCGTGCAAACCTGCACGAAAAACTTGCCGACGGGAGAACTGAAATCCGTTAGTATACTTAAAGAAACATCATACAAAGAGCAAGAACATACCGGTTAAACATGGTGTAGAATGTGGCTACTTCGTACACACGCATCGGTGGCATCTCAAGCACGTCGGCCACATGGTTCATCGCACTAATGCTGACCCAGTTGTCGTTCTGCTTCTGAGCAAGATGCAAGAGCGGGATCACAGCCGCCTTCTTGTACTGTGGCGGGTACTTGCTAATGATATCTTTGGCCTCTTGTTCGTACTCGCCAACAAACGAAAACGGAATAGACGCGTTGTTGTAGGGCGTGTCACGGTGCACGAATAGCACATCTGAGCGCACCGCACAGCTGCTCACAAGCGTACGGCGTGCCACCTGTGGCAAGCTCAGATACGTAGACGGCACCTGAGAGCGCAGCGAGCGTGCTGCTAGTCGCAATGCCATGGCTGCCATGCTTTCGTAAATGCTCGCAGGTGGTTGGACAGGAGAACGCGGAACGACGGACCCAAGCCTAGCGCCTGGTGTATCACGTGATTCGTCACAAAATTGGAGGGAATTCGCATGGCTGGGATGGGCTGGACTGGACATGTTGGGAGCAAAGTGGACGAGTGACCTAAAATGTGGTGGCCATTGTTGGACAGCCCGCGGCCGCTCCGCAAAGCCGCCCCGCAGACACTACGTACACTCTATGGCACACACATGCGTGCAATTGTTACTTAACGACCCTCCACTACATGCACGAGACGACGCGTCACTGGCGTTGGTGACGTTCGTAGCTTTGGCGGCGCGGTGCGGAGTGGTCGCAAATAGCGTCCGTGAGATCCGGTCACTGTGATGGCGTCAACAATCATATGTCCATACTGCGCCAAGGTTGGCTCGGTGCAATGGATGGACGAGGCGGGTGCGTTCGTGTGCTGCGAATGCGCAACGATAGCGGCAGATGCGCCACTCAATTCGATGGATCATCCCAGCTCATCCAGAGTGCCGCCACAGCTTACACGCATGGATTCAACCTTTACATTCAATGATGCAATGCACATGCAGAAGCGCACACGCTTTTGGAACCACGCGTATGATCGCGAAACGTCGCGTGCACTCCAGGATCGGCGTAATATGAGCCAAATGTCCTCCATGTTACGCAGCGCTGCGACTCGACTTGGCTTCGCGTATGCGAGCGGACCCAGTATGCAAGTGTTTGAGGCGGCGCACACTGTTTTGTTTCCGATACGCCAACGAGACGCCCACACGACACGCACGATGCGTCGCTGGGGCTCAACAGTGTCAGCCCTAGCAGCCGCCTCTCTGTATGCAGTACTGCGAAGAGACCATCGGGCCGTCGACCTCGCAGCCGTCGCAGTCGCTACAGAGCAAGCCAGCTCCGCTGTGTCGCATGCGTGCGCCATGCTTCGACATGCAACTCCCCACTTGTTACCGCGCCCGCTTCCTAATGATCCTGAGCTATATCTGGATGCAGAACTAACATTCCTTGCTACAAAGGTACCGTCATCAGCATGGGTGTCTGTGTTGCGTGCACCGAAAGGAATTTTTCCCCTTGATGCCAAGCGTGTTCGAGAACTTGCCACGAAGCTCTTGTCTGTGTGCAAAACCTATGAAATTCCCTATTCACTCGAAGCGCCTTCGTTCGCGTATGCTATCCTTATGCACGCTATTGAGGGGGCCTACCGACGTGCTATGCCTGTGCGGGCCCTTGCAAAATGGGCACCAGATGCCGCTGCATACGCCTATGAAGATACACGCTGTGTATTAGTAGCTCCCATCCATGCATCTGTGTCGACAGTTCTGTCCCGTTATGCAGAGATGGAGAAAATGCTTGCGGCGCTTGTGCAAGCAGTGCCGTGGGCGAACGAACGCCCTGTGTCAAAACGTGAACGTGACCGATCCCGACATTCTACACGTGCAAGTGCCGTGCGACATGTTGCCCGCTCCGATGTCGTTGTGTATATGAGTGATGCATTGGAACTGGCTACAAGGAAGCTCACGCCATGCCCCGTGCTCTGGACACACGCATTTGGCGCGAAACCTCGCGGTATGACGACCAATGCCCAGAGCAAGAATGATTCGGATGAAAAAAGCCGCCGCTGCGATGGTGGTAAAAGAAACGACCGCGAGGACAACGATTTTCTTGGCAGCTTGCTTGATAATGACGTCGTTGACATTGAAAATACATGTGCACCACAGAGCATAGCGGAACAACTAGGTCTCACAGGGGCGCAGATCGATGCACTGAGCGAGAGTGAAGTGGACGCGTTACTTTTTAAGCCAGACGAAATGGACAGGTACTTTCGCTCCGTGCCAGAGCAGGCCTTGTGGCGACGGCTAAAGGGATGGGATGCGGAGCTGCCTACAAACGAGTCTGATGAAGCCTCTGCTCGTACACCTGCTGCTTCGAAACGGGTGCGGCTTTACGTGGATCAGGCACACTTGCGCGTACCGATAGCACAGGAGACAGATGGCGCCTCAGATTGGGATGGCATTCCCGATGATAGTAACTTATGACTCGACATGGCGCTCAGCATGTTTTTCACCACAGAGCCCCTCGTACCATTGAGGCGTGAGGCCAGCCTGCTGGCGGTCGTCAACATTGAAGGGACCCTTCAGCTGACCAACGAAATGCTTGCGAACCGAGGAGCGGAATACGTCCACGGGTGATGGGTGCTCAGGATGCACACGGCATAAATATGTGAGCCACCGGTGGCCTGCAGATACATGGGTAATTTCGTCAAGATGGATCGTCGTGAGTGACTCGACAGAAAGGGCATCGCCAGCCGCCCGGAACTTTTGGATTGTCAGTGGGTTCACGTCAAGACCTCGCGCCTCATGTACTAGATGAATTATCGACAGTCGAGCACATAGATCTTCAGCGGTTTCGATTGCCGAGTCCCACAGTCCGTGATGCACCGGCAGGGCTCCAAAGAAGGAGCCCATCTCAATCAGCCTCTGCTGCAGCAAAGTGAAATGTTTCGCCTCATCCAAAGCCACTTGGCTAAAGTCAGCGAAAAAAGCGCGTGGCAGTGGCATCTCCGGCGTCTGATTCGTCTCTGTCTGCATATACCGAGCACTGAGACGCGGTCCACGAGCAATAATATCCCAAGCCAAGTCGATGGCCCATTGCTCAATGTTGGCAAGCGCATGCAAAAGTGCAATGCGACTGCGCTCGGAGCCGCCACGTCCGCGCTTGCTCTGCTGCCCAGGTTCGACCCGCTGTTCATCTCGCAAGCGCGGCGGACGTTCCGGCGGCTGCTCGTTTGCAGGTACATGCCACGTTGTTCCATCCCAATGCCCGCCACCGATCGATATACCTCGATCGAACGCATTCTTTGCATAGCGTGTGTATGCGATTTTGTGCAACGGAGAGGCAGTGTTCAGGATCAATGTAGCCCATGCAATAAGGGTCTGTGGCTCAGGATCCGGTGGCTTAACAGCGTCGGGGTCGAACAGATGAATATGCCCCAACTGAGCAAGCGTCGTAGACTCGGGCGGTGGTGGCGGGATCGCAGCGAATTCACTCGGCACTGGTTGGATAGCCTTGCAAAACCATGTTGACTCTGGTGTAGGTGGCTCGATGTACACGATGCCGTGCTCATCGACGCGAACATCGTAGATGCAAGCCCGTAGCCCGGTAGATGAGTCGCCTGTGCTTAAACTAAAGTCATATTGCTGATGGAGATGGTTAGGATGACATACGCGAGATAGGTAGCACAACATACATGCCAGCTGTAAGAGTGTAAGTACATAGAAACGCAAGTACATCGGGACGAGTGTGATTGAAAGAGTCATACATACGGGCTGCAAACGAGAACAAGAAGCAATCAAAAGATAAGGAAACAATGTGTCAATATCAACAGAACTGGCGCTAGCATCCGTGTGCTTTGAAGCCAACATACCAAACGACAACGAGGTCTTCAATGTCGTGATCCGACCATCGCGCAGGTGCTTTTTCTAACGATGCTCCCAAATGAGGGCATTCCGACTCCATGCACGAAAATGATGGTTTCCCTGCATCAGGCACAGAAAAAAGGACTGCAATTGCAACATGAGTAAAACGGTTTGTTCTGTTTATGTCTCACATACGTAGCGTATGATCGACACCTGTTGCTGAATTGTGCAGAACAATTTGATGCCGCATGGACGTGGTCAGCTCACGAAGCGTGCCGATTTGCAATATAGCCGACATGCTCGAACAAAGTTAGCTCACTTGACGAATTTGATATGCGTTTTCTGCAAGTTTAAAAAAAGGCCGTGATCGGACGCACAGGACCAGGCCAGATATGGATCAAATGCACTAGTGCGGAGCGTACGCCTGACGCCACGCGCCGTGCCAAAAGGTTAAAGTTTGTCCGAATGCCTGTGTGTCACAGCGTAGAATTGTGTTGTTGTGTCGGTGAATGGCACGTGATGTGTTGGCTTGTCGATTTTCAAGATCCTTGAAGGTGCATGAAAACAGATTCGTTTTTGCACAGAGTATCGAGATCAAAGCAGCGCTGGAAGCAGTACGACGGGTGCCGGGTATTTTCTTCGTGTTGCGCGCCAAGTCACTCTCGTGCGCATTGTTAATTTCTTGACGAAGAAGCCATTTTAATTCCATTGTACACGCAACTTGCCTTCAACACGTCGCGTACTCTCCCGAACAATAAAATGATGGGCCGACTTGTACATTACGCTGCGGATGCATTGATGGTGTCAACGATCCTGGCGGGGGTGAAGCACAGCTCTGGTGTGACTATTGACGTGACCAAAGTGACAGAGCCAAATGTGCGAAGCGCACTTCAACACTACTTATCAGCCGGAGAATTCATTTTTGACAAGACCTTGTCACTCGCGCAGAGCAGCCAGTACTTCCGCGCGGCGGAGCCTGTGAACCCTTTGTCGCTCTTTAACAATGAGACTAGCTCTCCCTTGCGCCAATATTCACATCCAGAATCACAACCTCGCTGGTGATTATGACGCATACTTGCCGTATTTATGGACGTTCTCCTATCTGATGCGTGTATATGTGCGCGTCGGTCAGGCGTCCAGAATTGATCAAGTCGATCACTTTAATGTACCATGTGTATAGGATTTGCAATGGCTTTTGAACATGTGACACTATGAAACACCATACGCTGAATGGCATGCTAATAGGAGGTTGCTTGGCCGCTATGCCAGACGCCTATGCTTGGGATATAATGTGCCTCTCAAGTAGGACTTTTGATTATCATCAAGTGACCTAAGGTAACGCATGCTGAACGAGTCGGTCGAGCACTTTCATGGTAACCCACGTGATGATAATATTTGGCCATTTTTTTTTGCTTTCCAACAAACTCTGCATGTCGGCGGCTAGCTCACAGCAACGCGACAGACCACCCGTCGCACTTGCGTTTCCGTCCGAAGTCACTAACGATGATTTGACACAGCTATGGGTGCTTCCCCATCCACGTTCCGGCGCACCGGCATATTATGCCATCTCGAATGACGGGCATGGCACGCTGTTCGAGCTCATTGTCACACGCCCCACCGCGCCGGCATCCCAAAGCTGGTTCTTACGTGAAGCGACATCATTAGAAGGCCAAGTTGTCGCTGATGGAGCGATGCATATTCTTAGCCGCATAGATCCGGCCTTTGTGCTACTGGGCATACTTGGGCTAGAGCATGATGGAAAGCGGTTCTGGCCCCTGGACGATTGGGCAGAAGCTGCAACAGATGCCCATGTTACTCGACGACTAGCTTTACACAAAGACCCATCCTCAACAACATGCTCATCACAGTCACCGACAGCACTTACAAACGCATGGCCAGACATCACAGCATTCGTTCTACACCCGATGATGCACAAGCATCTTTTGAGGATATGCTCAACGCAGCCCCAGACACACACATGCGATGGTCTTGTTTACAGACTTGATTGGTCTCGTGTTATCGCCATACTCGACGAAAAAGTTGACCGCCTTTGTGTAGGTGCCCATGATATCCTTACCGCGCAAAGCGCTCGATCAACAGGATGTTCTGATGAAGCGTATGATACCCCGGAGACTGACGGAATACGCCGCATTGCTCGGGAATGGATCGGGGCTTACTTGGCACGTCATATTAGAGAACGCTGGGCGTCCGGACAGTCGACTTCCTCTCGAACGTAGCTGATACGAGTGAATTCATGATAGAATGGGGGAAGGGAAAGGGATTGGACTAAGGTGGTGCATAATTATCTACAAAGACCTAGCATTAGCGGCAATACATCTTAAGACCATGCACATCAACCGGACATGGTCGTTGGTGTAGACAATGGTGTGGCTGGCTTGTCTTGTCGGTGACCGTATGCGGCGCCAGACACAACCCAAGCCCATTCTTCTTGCGCGTGAGACAATTTTGAGACCGGAGACGATGACAAACCTAACGGTTGCTCTTGGCCACTGCTTGCTTCAGAATCGCTCGCCTTACTGCGGGGAGAGCGATGTTCATCGCATTGCCAAACCCACTCGTCGCGCTCGAGGTCCGTGAATGGAGCCATGCCGTACCTCGACCCAGAATTGTCAGGTGGTACCGGTGCCGACGATGCGAGCGCGTGTACGACATGTTGGGGCGGCAGTGGTTCATGCGATTGGGATGCAGATGGAACTTCACTCAAGCGCCGGCGCTCGGCATCGATGAAAGCCGAATAAGGAACGTCTTTAAGGTCTAATGTCAGACTTGGAGGTCGATTCTGCGAGTTTTTCATGCTTGCGCGACGCTCTTGCAGTTGCTGATCTTCAAATTGGAGTGACACAGGCGTCGACGGCTTGCTATATTCGCCACACATGGACCAAGCTGACACGCTAGGACTTGGCGATTTCGCTCGCGGGATAGGCAAGATGAGACTTGTGGTGCTGTTGTTCGGCGAGAGAAATGTGGAAGTCCTGCTTTTGAGCCAGACTTCCTCATGAGCGTCGTTTTCTGCAGATCCTGATTCGAGGCGTTTGCGAGCCTCGTACAGACGTTGCATAATACTGGCCTCGTGTTCGTTATCGGAGATAGACTCATATGTGTTGTCTTCATATTTAGAGAGAGGTCTCAAGCATGCTGATTCAAGCGGTGTGTGAAAATCTCTTGCGTGCCGTACGAAACTTTGACCATTCATGTGGTCAGGCAAGCAAGAAAGCATATATATGAAAGCCAATACGTGTGTGAGTGAATGTAGATGCGAAAATGAGAGCGAAACGTTGACAGGCGCAACGGGTACACTATCGATGGATGCGTCAAAGACGACAGCGGCGTACTAGGCAACGTGATGGAGAGCCAGGACGGAAAAGGAGGAACGACCCTCGCACTATTCTTGAGAGCGGATGGGTGCAGGTCCTTGAAGTGATTTGAATCGAAAGACAAGCGAAGTAGGGTTGTGAGTGAGCTTGATTATTTTGACTTTGGGAACAAGTGGTAACCACTCGCTCCAGCTCCTGGGTGCTAAGACCTGATGGAAAAACGAGCTAGTTTGATCGCTGGCAAATCTAGAGAGGGCTTTGATTGTCTTGAGGACCCAACTAGGTTCCTGATGCATAATTATTCTTTCACACTTTTCTCTATATGATTCATTATCACACTTTGTGTCAACGCGCAGCCTCCTTGCGGCCCAAACGCCCAACAAATGTCTGGACAGCCACCTCCACCCACATTTCCTACCCGTGAACAGCGATAAGTCACAGGACGCTGACAAGAGGCTGATGTGTATCTTATCCACCCAGCCCGATTACCAGGTTGCCATCGGGGCACTGGAAACGAAAGGTGCCGATCCACGTGACAATTATCGGCCGATGGTCAGCATCACGGACGGACAAGCACTCAGACGGTCTAGCCAATGAGACCACCGCTATTTCGTGCGGTCAGGAGCTTCGAGGCGGACGTCCGCTGGCTCTAATTTTGTTTGTCAGCGACGAACACTCCCGTCAATTGCACATTGCCTTTTCATCGCGAGTAGCATTGACGACCAATACCGCTACGAGTATGACGTCGCTATTCCTAAGCCGTGCTGCGACACGCATGCTCGCCAAGCCCAGTGTGGGGTGCGTGCGTACGATTTCTTCGACAAGCGTGTGGCAACGGGCGCATCCTTCCGGCCCTGATGGCCAGACAGGACCATTGCAAGTGTCGCCCGTGCATGACACACTGAATGTGGCGCAGGATCACCCGCAGCCATCACGCAGCAGGCATTCTGTGCGTCCACCGAAACAGGAGCCAGACTTCTCCGAGGGTCTCAGCTCGCTTGAAAAGGCAGGACGCCTTTTCCTCTTCACCGAGATGGCGCGTGGCTTGTGGATGACCTTGGAAAACTTCTTCCGTCCTCCATACACGATCCAGTACCCATTTGAAAAAGGGCCGGTCAGCCCGCGTTTCCGTGGCGAGCATGCGCTTCGTCGGTACCCAACGGGGGAAGAGCGTTGCATTGCTTGCAAGCTGTGTGAAGCCATTTGCCCAGCGCTCGCTATTACGATCGAGAGCGAGCCTCGTATGGATGGTTCGCGCCGTACGACGCGTTATGATATTGATATGACCAAGTGCATTTACTGTGGTATGTGCCAGGAGGCATGTCCAGTCGACGCTATTGTCGAGACACAAACGCTTGAGTTTGCGACAGAAACACGTGAAGAGCTCTTCTATAACAAGGAAAAGCTTCTCGCCAATGGCGACCGGGCGGAGGCTGAGATTGCCTCCAATATTTATGCTGACCATCTGATGCGCTAAAATGGCACGCGCTTCGATCTCCTCAAGACAACACTCAGCAGACCTGCGCTGGAAGATGTCTTTCTGATGAACCATTTTTCCTGGCGCCTTTGATCCCTACCCATCTATTTTTTCTGGTTGTCTTCACTCCCTTCCTTCGATATCCTGCTCGCCTCCTTAGCCTTCCCATACGTAGCCATCCAGCTCGTCGTCTTGGTCAATGGCATGGTATGCCATGTTCGTGGCTATGTCGGCCACATCTTGGGAATCTTCGATACCCGCCATGTCATCAATGTCGTCGTCCTCAGCAATCATGGCTCCGACGTCACCACTTATAGCGCCAGCCCCAGAACCTGTCGCGAAACCAGGGCCTCCCATAAGGCCGTGCCAAGCGAGTTTCGGCATATCTCCCATCGCATTCACTTCTCGCACGCATCGCGGATCAAGATCCACGGCTGTCGCGAGGTGGTGCGTAATCTCTGCGTGAAATGCTTTCGGCAATCGCGTTCCCTGCTGGGTCGCGCTGAGGCCGCTGCTACGATCCGCATCACTGTCCCCACCAGGAGAGCCAGGAGGAGTGGTATCTTCGCCGGGAGCAAAGCGTCCCCCACCCATTCGCATGTACGAGCGAGCGAGCATCAAGTGAACACGAGGCTCTGATGGTGCTAACGCACAGACGCGCAGGAGCTCAGCATGGGCTGCCTGGCGCTGCCGTGCACGTTCACGTTTATCGAGCAACGGCGTGCCATCGGTATCGTCACACGCACGCGCAAGGCGAAGAAGGAGTTGTGCTTTCTTGAGCCGTGTCATGGCGGCTTTGGGCTGCATGGCAATGGCTCGTTGGTACACGGCCAATGCACCGTTCCAGTTGCCAGACTGCTCAAGCGCCCATCCAAGTAGGTCGAGCAGCACGGCATTACTTCGGTTGATTAGAAATGCTTGTGCATATGCTTCGCTCGCACGGACGGCATGGCCCTGCCGAAGGTACACCTGACCGAGGCCGGCGAGCGCATTCCAATGGCGTCGGTCGCATCGACGTGCACAGCGGAACAAGCGCACAGCACGCGCTGGCTGCTCGAGTTCAAGAGCCTCGTAGCCTGCCAGGGTGTATGCATATGCACACTCAGGCGCGACGAGCGTGGCTTGCCGAAAACACTGATAGGCAGCATCATGTTGGTGTTGGAGCGACCATGTATTGCCCGCAGCAATGTGGGCAACAGCGGCACGTGGGTCCATCGCAAGCAGATCTTGGGCCAGTGCCGACAGGGCGACTTCTCGGTGCAGCTGAAACAGGACCAACGAGTAGATGTCCATGTGCATCAGCAAGTACGGCTCGAGAGCACGTGCACGACGGAACTGGGTCTCTGCGTCTGTGTACTCTGTCATGTCATGCAGAGCACGCCCTAGCAAGCAGTAGACACAAGCCATGCGGAATGCACGGCGGCGTGGCGGCGCCTGTATGTTGTCGCACAACAAGGCCACCGCCTTCGCTCCCTCGTATCGACGGACCAAGCGATACGCTTCGGCCAAGTCACGCGTTAGCTCAAGCACCATGCCTGTTGGCGAAGTGGTTTGGTCGGGAGCGAGCGGTGCTGAAGGTGCAGCACGAGTGCTCGTCCCTCGGGCTACAGATGTACTGCTCTGGCCCGTCAGGCCCGTCTTGCTTGGTACGCGCTTGCGGGCGTCTTCCTGTGGCAGCGGCCGAGTGACATGAGTCCGCGACGAAGAAAGTGTGCGTGGCGGCACAGACGTAGATACAGGGGGTCCATGTGTTTCATGCAAAGGTGCGCTTGTTGGCTGATGGGCATTTGCACTTGCTCCTCGAGCCATACCCGAACGCAACGCAGCCGCCCGTGGCGTGACTCGACGCACAGGGCGCGTACTTGGCTCTGGCGCACGCGCCCGTTTCGTTTGCTGCAGCTTGGAAGCAGGAGCGGAGGCAGCAGCTGTTGTCGGTGCTGTTGTTCCACTGCTGGTGGCCGCTGAGACGCGTGGCTTCACTAACCATGCATCGGCAGCAGGACGCGCTGTTGCCATATCACAAAGGGAGGTCCATGCACCCCAATTCAACGGGTCTAGTTCGTGAGCCCTGCCGAAGTAGTTGGCCGCCTCCGTGTACTTGGCCTGCTTCATAGACATATGGCCCAATTGTGTATAGAGCTGGCTCGTGTACACGTCACGGGAGGGGAACGAGCATGCAGGTGGCATGTCTGCCTGCTTGCGTTTCGTGCCATGCTGGATCGTATACTCGAGCGCATCGTGCGCATCCTTGTACTGCCCAAGAGCCGTACATGCTGATGCATATACGCGCGCAGATCCTATGTCTTGGAACGTGGCGCGGGATCCTCGCTGTAGGAGGTGCATTACAGACAATGCGGATGCTCGCGAAGGCGGACGCGCTTGGTAACCATGAGGCACGCGAACATGACCAAATGACGACGGAGCAAAAGGAAAAACTAGCGCAGTTCCACCCATAAGGTGGCAAAGAGCAACTAGACGTCGCGCATCAACGTGGTCTGGATCCATGGCCAGGGCCAGCGATGCATACAGTGTAGCCGATGCAACGTCAGGTACCAGGGATAAAGCTGCGGACGAAGGGCCCTGGAAATCGTCCGCCACGTGAAGGTAAGACTCAGCAAGTGAAACAAGCATTGGAACACAATGTCGATCCACGTCATCGGCACTTGTTGAATTCGCGGCGCCGTTTGGCTGCTGCTGTCGATGCTGTGGCTGTTGTCGAATTGGACGTCGTCTTGAAGCCGATGCACTCATGCCGTTGTAGTTCGTGGAACTGTGCCGACGGATCGTACGGGCATGCAATTTTTCACAGTGTAGGCGATATAAATTCGCGTTCGTTGCGGCGCGATTGTGTCAGAGAAGTGTTCTACGTTTCCAACACAACGCGCGTCAAAATACGCACACACACACACACACACACACGTTCGCTTGCTCTCGTTTCACGTCCACAGTGTAGGAAGAGGGCAGGGATGCATCACGTGAAAGATTGCAACGCGCGTCCACTCCACACTCTTGAAATGGTGGGCGCTCACGTCGATCATTCACATCCGTTGTGGCGTTGCCTAGGCGAGAGAGAAAGAGAAAGAGTGAGAGAGCGTGTGTGTGAAGCGGTCGGGTCACTCGCTTGTTATTGTGTGCAGGCACTATGAGTGCAGCTGATTCTTCTATTGAGAGGCGCATGCGTCGTGTGCGCCACATCGTTGTCGTTTTATCAGGAAAAGGCGGCGTGGGCAAGTCATCTGTGGCAGCACAACTGGCTCTTTCACTGTCATATGCGGCAAAATCTGATACTCCTGATCCAGGTGCTCAGAAGCGCTTGCGCGTAGGACTCTTGGACATCGATTTGACAGGCCCATCAATACCTCGCATGCTTGGCGTCGATGGCCAAGCAGTGCATCAAAGCTCCGATGGTTGGGTGCCTGTGTACACAGACGAGACACAGTGCCTGGGCGTAATGAGTGTGGGCTTCTTGCTGCGGTCGAAGAACGATTCCGTGGTTTGGCGCGGACCAAAGAAGCAAGGCATGATCAACCAGTTTCTGCGCGATGTGCGATGGGGTGATCTCGATTACCTGATTATTGATACGCCACCAGGCACGTCAGACGAGCACATCTCTCTGATGGAGGCGATCCACCCATATTCACCTAAGGCCGTGCTTGTGACGACGCCGCAAGCCGTAGCACTTTCTGACAACTTGCGCTCACTTGATTTCACGCGCAAGGTCGGCCTACCTGTGGTGGGCCTGATTGAGAATATGAGTGGCTACGTCTGTCCGCATTGTGCTGAATGCACGAATGTATGGGGCAAAGGTGGTGGTGAATCACTTGCTGAGAAGCAGAGGATTCCTTTCTTGGGCCGTGTACCTATCGATCCGGCGCTTGTGCGTCTGCTGGATGATGCTCGCGAGGAGGCGGAGCATGCGGCGACAGACGACCAGCATGCACTGACGTATGCAACGGTGCGCCGGTACCGAGCGAGTTCCACCTACCCGATCTTTCAGCACATCACCCAGGCTGTTCGACATCATACCCAGGACACATCTATGTAGAAGACATTGTGTAGCTAGTGAAGGTGCAGCGGTGCTGCCGACGTGACTCGGGCAAATGAGATGCGCAAGGCGGCAACAAGGAAGGTGGCAGGCGGCCATAGAGCGAGCACTGACGCGACACAAGTTATCTCTACGGGCATTATGCACTAGCGCCATTATTAAAGATCGCACTGATTGACTGCCACACGGTGTTCGGCGACTGCGTGGCATCGATGGGCGACCAGATGCCATGCTTCTTGTAGTAGTCCGTCACGGCCGTCGTCTGCTTGTGGTACGTGGCGAGACGCTTACGAAGTGCTTCTTCATTGTCGTCGGAGCGCTGAACAAGCGGCTCGCCCGTGATGTCGTCCTTCATGGGCTGCTTCGGCGGGCTGAAGATCTTGTGGTAGCTGCGGCCGCTACCTGGGTGGATGAGACGTCCCGTGATGCGGCTGATGAGGAGCTCGTCGGGGATCTGTAGTTCAATCACATGGTCAAGCTTCTGCTTCCGGTCCGAGAGCATCTGGTCAAGCTTCTCAGCTTGGGGCGTCGTTCGCGGGAATCCATCGAGAATAAAGCCTTTCTTGCACGAACGGTTCGTCTCGAGCTGGTCCTTGATCATGCCGACCATGATTTCGTCACTGACCAGTGCGCCCTGGTCCATGATCTTCTTGGCTTGCTTTCCAAGATCCGTGCCCATGGCAACCTGCTGGCGCAAGAGATCTCCTGTAGCAAGGTGGCACACCATGTTCTGGAAGCGCTCCAGGATCTTTGGGGCCTGTGTGCCTTTGCCAGCACCTGGCGGGCCCACCAGCACCATGCGCACGCCCTGGTTCGCTGGTGCCTTGCCCTCAAGCACGGCAATCTTTTCGTTCAGCTCGTTGACGAGCGACTTTAGGTATGAAAGCTCTGTGTTGGCTGGGTTCGACATGGTGGTAGAGGATGAGCGTGTGCGGAAGGCAAATTCTCTGGCCAAAACTCCTGCCTCCATTTGGTCGCCATGCCCCTCCTCCCCCCAAGTCTTTCCAGCACCCACACCCACGGCTGCTTTACGACTCCTTGCGCACACGTCTACGCTGGACTCCACTTTTAGTCAGCATTAGAGATTTGTCCAGCGATCGGACGACTTGATGTGCGTTGTGTGCGTGGAGAGACGGCAGGCGTGTGAGGGCATCAGATGTCGCACATTGATCATTTGGCACGTCGGTGGGCGGAGGGGTAGGACCTGACCTGTCTATTCTTCTGGACTATTGAGTGGCATGTTCATGGATGCCATGCTCGACGCCGCCGTCCAGCTTTCCTTGCAGCGATGAGAGTGTCTTGCTGGAGGCACTAGAACAAGTTGAACGCCAAGATGCCTTTGATGTGTACGAGGATCCGTGGCCTGCGTCTTCACCACAACAAGCGTCATTGCAGGACCAGCAGTTGGCACAGGAGGAGCGGCCAGCGTGCGAAACATGCCCAGCTCTGGAACCAGCACATTCATCAAGGCCGACATCCCTGATGACGTCGCGACTGCCACACGCGTCGCCGCCCACGAACGCGGGTCGACGCTTGGCTGGTGGTGATACCACGTACCTTGAGACGGACGCGTACCGAGCCATTCCGTTTGGTGATTTTGGCACATACATGAAAAATAAGCGACTCAAATTGCAGGTGCAGGAAGCAAGTTTGCTTGAGGACGAGCCTGCTGGCTTGGAATCCGACGCGCTACGAGGATGCTCGATCTATATCACTGGCCGAACGGATCCACCCTATAAAGAACTGCGTCGGATGATTGTGCTTCATGGGGGTCAAGTGCTCACGTATCTGGATCATAAGCGTGCATGTACTCACATCGTAGCCAGCACCCTCCCTCCGAAAAAAGGGGCAGAGTTTCGGGCGTACAAGGTGGTGTCGCCAGCATGGGTCCTTGAAAGCTGTCGCATGCGCCAGCGAGCGAACTGGACGCAGTTTAGGCTAGGAGGTACGCACACAACACCTTGGACGACAGTGTTCGATGCCAAGCGTGCCAACGAGCCTTCGTCCACGGCCAACGACGTTTGTGATACAGTGCCGGCGGACGCTATGACACCACATACCGTGGCCACCGCGACGTCGCTGCCGGCGACGTCGAAGAACGCAGCAGGACTGAGCCATCCGGATGAGCCTGCGAGTTGTTGCTCCCTATTTCCCACGACTACGAATCAACGGGCGGCTGAGCTGCTCCGATCCGAGGCATGGCGTGCGAAGAACACAGCCGCTAGTCGCGACTTTCTTGCGGGATTTTATGCGAACAGCCGCCTACATCACTTAAGCACGTGGAAAAACAGTTTGCAGGACCTTGTGGCGAGTGCTGTGAGCGAGTCGGGCACACCACCACGTGGACGAAGCACCGATCTACCGCGCACCATCGTGCACATTGACTTTGACAGCTTTTTCGTGAGTGTAAGTCTGCGAGCGAAGCCTGCATGGCGCGACAAGCCAGTGGCCGTGTGCCACGCGACGCTGGCAGGGACAGACGGGTCGTCCAGCACGTCGGATGTGGCGTCATGCAATTACGTAGCCCGTCGGTACGGCGTCAAAAATGGGATGAGCCTGCGTCAAGCGCGGCACCTGTGCCCGTCTATTCTACCTGTGCCATATGCGTTTGATGCATACTATCAAGTGTCGCTGCAGTTTTACGCTGTGCTTTTGCACGTCGCAGACGTGCTGCAGGTCGTGAGTGTGGATGAAGCGCTGCTCGATGCAACGGACCTGCTTCGTGCGCTGTGTGAGGCGCAAGCATCGGAGCGATTCGCATGGCCAACGAGCGATGCGATCCTCTCTCGACTCGAGGCGCAGTTCCGCCTGCATCTAGCGCGACATGCCGGTGTGCAGCCGGCACACGCCCTGGGCGAAGCACTACGCGACGTGATTCGACTCGAGACACAGTGTGAAGCGAGTGTGGGTATCGGAGCGAATATCCTGCAAGCGCGCCTGGCTACGAGGCAAGCGAAGCCGTGTGGCGTGTATGTACTGGACCGTGTGGAAGAACACATGCAGATGTTGGATGTGCGAGATATATGGGGCGTCGGTTTTAGTCTGCGAGAGCGGCTGCTGGCGTGGCTCGGAACAACATGCATTGGGGAAATCTGCCAGCGCACGGATGAAGCCCACATGATCCAGCAGTTTGGGCCGAAGCATGGACGTGCGCTCTGGCAAAAGTTCCATGGGCATGACACACATGTGCTCCAAGCCACACGGGAGCGTCAGAGTGTCGGTGCGCATGTGAACTGGGGCGTCCGACTGCACGATGACACAGAAGTCCGTCGGTTTCTTCAGGACGTGTGTGCGGAAGTGATGCGGCGTGCGTCGCACATGCACGTATCGGCGGCGACACACGTCCAGCTCCAGGTCATGCAGCGGGCCGACGAGGCAGGTGAATCGCCCAAGTTCTTGGGGCATGGCTTGTGCCGCACGTTTCATCGGTCGATCCGGCGGCGCGTGTACGATCGCTCGTCGCTGTATGCGGCAGCATGGCCCCTTTTGCAGAAGCTCCAGATCCCCGCTGTCGATGTGCGCGGGATTGCGCTTAGTGTTTCAGGCTTGGAGCGCGGATCGATGCGTTCATCGTGGCCTTGGGAGAGCAGGGAGAAGCATCGACCGGCCTCAGAAGCCGGCTTGTCGGAGTCCAAGAGCACGAGCGATTTCGAGTCTCGCCAGCATCAGCCGTCGCCGGCGCATGAGGACCAAGCCCTGCTGACCACGGACGCAGCATCTACCGCCGAGCGCCATGTCGACGTGCAGCGCAGTGCTGAACCACGCAGTACGCCATGTACTGCCCATGGAGCGTGTGCGTCGCCCAAGACGCCAGTGGCTCTTCCCACCCCGTCGCCGTCTCAGTTTCAGGTGCCCTCTTCCTCCCAGCTGGATTCCAGTGTCATGGCTGATCTGCCAACGCAGATGCGCGAGTACATTGAGCGTGTGCTCGAGCAGCGAAGGCCTCCGGCGTCGCCAATCCCAGATGCGACGCCACGACAGGCGTCATCCAGCACACCTACGACGCCATCGAAGCGCCGTCGCTCGCTGACCAAGCAGTCGTCCAGCACGCCCGTGACGCCGACGAAGCATCGCTCGCCAACAAAGCACTCATCCAGCACGCCAGCCACGCCGTCTAGGCAGTCGCGACTGCCCATGTACTTTTCTCCTCGGCGCGAAAAGCAGCGCGAGGTGGACCTGGCCTCACTCGGCATTGACCAGGACGTCTTTGATGCGCTGCCGCCCGAGATCCAATCCGATGTGCTTGCTGAACGCACCGCGTACCAAGCCCTGCGTCCACGACACCAGGCGCCTGTGCAAGGCCGGCAAACCGTCGCTGCACACAGGCGACAGGCGGCCGAGTGCGCTCTGATGCACGAGGCGCGGATCCGAGTAGATGCCGGTGCCTCTGAACACACAGATCCATACGTTCACGCAGCCTTGCGACTGGGTCTGCACCTTGACGCCGACAAGGTGGACGTCGTGGGAGAACGCGTCGGTCCCTATGAACTCGCACCTTTGCATCCCCGCGCCTCGCTTGTCGAATGCCCCCCATCTGCCGTGGCGAGTGCGCATGGCTTTCATGTGCATCAATCCCTCGATAGAATGCGTGCGCAAATCACGCAATGGTACGAGACATGTGCGCATGACGCGCCACGTCGTGGTGATCTCCAGCGTCTGTGCGCTGTGCTGAAGCGCTGTGTGGATGCATATGCGCTTGACAAGGTGCGCGGCGTGTTGTTGTGGTGGCGAGCACTCCTTCGTGTGCGACGTGCCGAGGACGCTTGGCTCGCCGCATGCCAGGACACGGTCGATGCATTGCAGGCGTACGTCACGCACGTACACGGAGGGCCCATGGACTTGAGTGACGATCTATGTCTGTAGTGTGCATTGCATGTAGCAGATGAGCGATGCGAACGGACGTAAACGAGCGTCACGTAGGCGGCATGGCATCGACCGATTGCCTGCATCGTGAGCATAGGTGTGTGTATGTGTGAGGGTGTCTGAGTGTGCGTATAACGCATGTGATGACATCGCACAGCGTCGAGGATGGACGCCCGATTCTCGTGGGAACCGTCTACACCCTGTCTTGCACTTTCGTACCGTCTTCCCAACCCCACCCTGCTCTCCTTTCCTGTTCCCGGCGATCTCTTTTGCATGTTCTCGTCATCGAACACTACCAATGGCCTATGTACGCAGCAGCGACGCAAACGAAGCCTCTTGCTGAACAAGATCAAGTGCCTGGTCAACCTCCAGACGCTTGCGAGCAGCTTGGAGCCAGTCCGACACGAGGATCTTGGCCCAGCCACGCAGCTGGTTGAGCTCCCGCGTCGCTGCATCGAGATCGCGTCGCTCCAAGAACCATTCAGCACGTGCAATAATACTGCTCACATCGTTGCCGGGCACATTGCCCTTGCGCGTGAACAAGAGAGGGCTCATCACCATGCTCGCGACATACGACAGCACACCCGCTCCCTGCTCCGGCAGGAGCGCGACCTGCGTAAGTCGCGGCGCAACACGCACAGTGAACCACTCGTGCAGAGTCGGCACACTCTCGATGCCATCCGACGCGGTGCCTGTCGCATCGACGGCCTTGAGCGCCTCAGCAATAAGGTCATTGTTCTTGGCCTTGGGCGTCGCAGAAAGCGTTGCCAATTCGTTCACAAACGTACGGCGAACATACGGCGAGTCCTCCGCCGCGTGCGCATCGATTGTCGAGCGCAACGCACGAAGTGCAGCATGCAGTGAATTGAGGCTGAAGCTGTCGTCGAGCGTGTCCGCATTCTCAAAGAGCATGCCCTCAATCCCTTGCAGCTCCTGCGCCAGCTCATCAAGACGAGCGAGGCGGCCAGCCCGCTCTTGCTCGACCTTGGCCTTGATTTCGTTCGACCACTTGCGCTGCAGCTCAATGCCGCTGTCTCTTATACACATCTCCGAGCCCACGAGACTAGGCATGATCTCGT
>OJLB01000035.1_pt1 | contig 99940 bp, 68 predicted proteins | sample 1596861 | NCBI WGS metagenome assembly OJLB01 (sample SAMEA3904681, study PRJEB24821) | metagenome | biome: Builtin; feature: hospital; material: surface | place: USA | collected 2013-06-06
TCTACACGTAAGGAGTCGTCGGCAGCGTCAGATGTGTATAAGAGACAGACTTCATCCTTTTCTGCTGGCCGACCTGGTCTTCATGCACTGGTTATGCGAAAAATACACATCCACAGCGGCTATTACTGGGCACCTCCTGCGTGGATGGTGGGAGTGTGATTCGATATTGTGCATAGCGCGACATTCTAGTCTAGTCCTGTATGCGCTCGAGAGTCGGAGCCACGCGCCATTTGAGCATATTTGCGACATCCCTCTCTGCGCTCGAGTTCTTGCTATGGATGTGAAGCGCGATAAAGGACATAAGGACGCCTTGTACATTCTCACCGACCACCCCATGCCCAGACTCGTTGCCTTTGAGCCGAGATCCCATTTTCAGGTCCATACACAGCGAGTATGGCAGCTCGACGAATCATCACGCTCACCTGCTGAGTTAGGTCTGACACTTGCATTGGAACGTGCATACGATCATTTATCACCTGGTCGTTGGGCACTAACACATGTTTTCACTGGCAACGTATACCTAGCAAGTTTGGAGAAGGATATTGCGTTCCATGCTCGTCTTGACCATGCAGTCTTGATCAGCTGTACTTTCCTAGAAAGAAGCTCACCAAAGGCTCCTTGTACGCTGGCCTGCCTGTCTATATCATCAGATTATGCTACAGCGGGTATGCCAGTTCTTACATTCTATGCGATTGACGAGTCGAAGCAAGCGCTTCGCCCTGTCCCTTGGCATGAACCGCGCGTCGCGCTGTCGCAAACCAACACACGAAAAATGCGTCGCACGGATGGTGATGCTACATACCATTTCCCTTTACCGGAAGAGGATGTCTACGGAGCGCACTATTTATTGGCTACTCCCGCGTATGCGGGTGGCGGTGTTCTTGTGTTTTGTGAACACGTCATCTTCTTCGTGCCACGTCCAAGTGATCGCCGCCGCGGGAAGACACGAGCTGAGCCACGACGTGCTCGTTATCAGGAAATTCGAATGGACCGAGGCATGCATGTGGAATCAGCCACTTGTTTGCTGTCGCGTCATCACGACGAGCTGCACTTTCGCGTGTTGTTGAGTACCACGCGTGGTTCTATGTACATATTGACTGTCTCGTCTTCTACAAATGCTTGGGAGACCATTCATATGCACTTGTTGCGCCTTCAAATGAGCTCAGTGGCTACAAGCCCGCAGGGACTTTCCTCTTTGGGCGAAGACTTTGTGTTTCTTGCGAGTACGACAGGCGACTCCGTCCTTTGGCACGTGGATTCGTCACCTTCGCTGCATGAGGTATATCGATGGCCGAGCACAGCACCAATTGTCGATATGGTGCTCGATAACTCCAGCGTCATGGATCGCACCATCACTGCTAGTGGTGCCGGTCCTACTGGCAGCTTGAGAGCCATAATGTACAAGGCACTCACTAGCACATTATTTATCAAACCAATGGATCTAGTGAACGTCTACGCGTTAGAATCTGCTCTCGTTCTTGTGCATCAAAACTCGGCTTCTATCGTGCAGCTCAACGAGCATGAAGACCCCACACAAATCTCCATTGTGCATGATGCACGTGTCTTGCATGCTGGCATGTTAGCGGGCTTGTACCTTGTCGCTACCTCGAAAGACATCCGCACTTATGGACGTGATAAAACAGTTTGGACGGCTCCCGACGAAATCTCAGCCTGCCACGTATTAGATGATGAACATGTGGTGATAGGTCTCGTAACACCACAGCTGCTTGTCTTGCACCACGATCATCACAACTGGTCAATTCTTCATTCACTACGAACTCATGCACCGATTTCATGCCTATTTGGCTGCGCCTCTGCTATAGTCGCGGGGTTCTGGGATCGCACGGTGCAAAAGTACGTTTGGCCTTCCATGGAAGGTGATCCAATCCATATTGCATGCACGTCGCTTCCCACATCTATTCTTCAACATGCATTCACGCCTCACGGCGAAAACCATACCGTGGTGGGCTATGCTGATGGTCATGTTGACGTGTATAATGATCAAGACAAAGTCGTGCATACGTGCCAGGTAGGTACAGAACCGATTCACTTGACCACTGCACCGCTTTCCATGATGGAGCTGCCAAACACGCACGCTATTGTAGCATCGGGCTCCTATACCTGCTTCCTATACCCTCAAGACTCTGCTTTCCGTGCAAGTATATGGCTTATTGAACATGTGCGTGCAGCAGCGTGTGTAGACGCCAGCAGCCAGGCATTGACCATGGCGTGTGCCACACAGCTCGGCTTGGAGGTGCATGCCATTCACACGCTACATCATCTAGACATTCAGAGCTTGTCGTTGAAAGGACAACAGCCCACATCCCTCACAAGCTTTGGTCCTTATATCGTTCTCACGACATGGCCTATGCATGCGTGGGAGCATCACGAACGTGGACTGAGCACGATCCGCGTCATGACAAAAGCAGGGCTCAAACAAGTCACCTCCCATTCCCTCCACGCCTATGAGCGGCCCAATAGTGCATGTGTGAAGGAATTTTACAACACGCCATACATTGTCGTTGGGACTGGGTTTTATGTAGGCGGCCGAGATTCAACATCCAGTGGTCGCCTCATCGGTTACACATGGTCGACGCCCTTGTCAAAGTTGCAGCTTATCTGGTCGTGCGATGTGCCCGGCCATGTCTATGGAGTGACAGATGTACCAGGCTCGTATCTTGTTGCAGCTGTCGATGCACAAGTACATACATATGCGCTATGCGATGGAAAGCTGGAGCTTTGCGATCGATGGGGTTGTGCCTTCCTTGCGACGTGCCTCACATCGCAAGGATCGACTGTCGTGGTGGGAGACGCCATGCACTCCCTTACGGTCCTGCAAGTCGATTCCAAAGGACGGCTGCATGAAATCGCTCGCGATGTCGATCCATATTGGACAACGGCTGTAGGCGTATTGAGTACCGAGCAACAGCAGTACATCGGCACAGACATTGCGATGAACATGTTTGTTGCTGAGCGCGTGCACCAAACGGATGGAACTGATCCATGGAGTCATGTGATGCATCGAGCGACGGCATTCCACCACGGCGACATGGTGAATACAATCCAAAGCGTGGCCGACGGCCGTATCCTGTTTGGTACGGCCTCAGGCTCCATTGGTACGCTGATGTACGTGCCTGATGAAACAGCATCCATGCTCTGGTGCGTTCAAGAGGCTTTGTCGCATCAAAGACATGCGCATGGCGACCTTTCATGGGAGTCTTGGCGTACGCTTCGCACAGACATGCAGATATGCGCACCGCGCCATGTATTAGATGCTGAGCTGCTCACAACATTTTTTACGTGTGAATCGCGTACTGGCATAGTTGGCATGGCACGACACACTGCTCGCGAACTTGGCTGGAAACATGAGCACTTTGATGAGGAAACGATTGCACATGCCCTTCGTGCACTACAACTGAAATGCTGAAGCATACGCAAACATAGTCGTCTGTACAAGAGACCATTTCATGCACCGATGTACATGGAACCGATATCGAGCAAAAAGCACTTAGCCCCTGACTTGAGCTCAGTCACGCACACATGACCCAGCTTATGGAAGCCTTGCGACAGTACGCGCAAGTGCATGTCAACCGTACGGCTCATCCCCGGGCGAACAGACCTAGGTTTGTTAGTGCATCTGCTTCAATAAACGTACCCAACACGGATGCTGCTGTGTTCCGCCACAATAGCGCGGTTTTTCTGTGGCGCCGGCTCGAGATCCATCGCCCAAGAGACCTGTATATCCATAGGATCAGGAGATACATTCGACAATGCGATGCAGATATGAATGCGATGAGAGCCAGCTTCTGTGGGTTCCTGATATGTCTTGAGCGACGCCAGCAGACAAGAGGCAAACGAGCTCACACGCGTCGGATCAAACCCAATTCGCTGCGAATGGCTTTCACTCCACCCAACAGCATGACGTGTGGTGCTTTTGCTACGTCCATCTGCGTCTTTGATTGACACTCCTTGTGCCCCTTCGCGCGTCTGATCGTAGGAGATCGTCTCCTCAAGACGAACAGGTTCTGCATTTCGAGACGCTAACAATGCCATTGGCGCAAGAGATGCATCACCCGCCGTTGGTGGTGGCGGTGTATCCGGAGTCCATGGCTTCGGAATTTGGCCCATAGATCGGCGAATTATATGCTCGGCAAATGAGCGCCGCTGCAAGTCAAGGAGCGCTAGCGACAAATCCATGAACCCATTCCATTGCGACACACATGTGCTGTGGGCCGACGTATGTGGTCCGCGCTCCGGTGTGCCAAGCATCGTGACACGAGTCGATCGATGAGGATCCCATGTGGTCAGCTGCCGCGCCAACGTCTGCGCATCGAGGTCCTCCGAGCTGATACGAAGTCGCACTGTGTATAACATATTGTGCTGAGCATGTCGTCCCAGACAAACGGGCAGTGATGACGCATGGCCCGGTAATGGTTCAATTACGATCTGTATGGGATCATTCATCGACATAAAGCCCGTCTCTCTCGTCATGTCGGACCGTTCACCCATGTCTAGATGCAGCGCGTGAAGCCAGAAAGGAATGGTCATTGGCAAGCCATCTAGCTCTATGCACACCACCACACTTTGTGCATCGTCAGATGTGTCAAGCGACAAAGTACGACTAAGTGTGCGCATCCTCACAGCCGTCGATGCACAGACCACAACAAACACGTGTGTCATAGAGGTCAGCGACACGGGGCCTTGTGATGCAAGCGTCGCAATGTCGGTTGTCGATGACATCGTTGCAGACTCTTCACGCGGCTTGCTTGCCACCCCCACAGGCGTTGATGACTGGCGTTGCGGAAGACGCGGTCCAAATCGGGCCGAATGTGAGAGAGGAGCCAGGGCAATATCCGCATCAGATGCCCGAGCTGCTGCTTCAAGCTCTTTGATATGATTCAACCGGCTGGACAAAGAACTAGCCTCACCCCATGGTGCAGTGATGTCTGTACCAAGCACACCAGGAGAAAGCATGGACAGCGGCATCATTGTGAGCCGCTTCGACAGGTATTGCATGCGCTGCTCGGGCGTCTCATCCGGCACCTTGACAGTGTCGGCGAGGTCACTAAGAAGATCAACGTCGATGATATACGGATCAGACGATTGAGCAAATGGATGTTGTCGGTTCGATGAGTAATGGAAAGGCATTTGGGGCGGTGTTGCTTGTGCTTGCGCAGCAAGAAGCGCGAGCTCCAAGCGCAGTTGAAGCATAGCATTGATTTTCATTCGCTCGCGGGGCAAGTCCGTCATGGTATAAGGCACATTCACATCGCTCGTCCAACGCACGACCCACGACTTTTGTTGTGTATCGTATGTGATGCCAGGAACGAAGGATTTATCGAGGAAAGGCTCAACAGCCTCCGTCTCAGGCCTCTGGATACGTGTAAGTGGTGAGCGGCGAAGAACAAAGTCTGTCGAGCTCGGTAGGCGCTGCCAATAATGGATGAAAAGCGAAGCGGGAGTTCTTGTCTCCTTTTCTTCACTCATAGAGCCGCGTAACGACACGTGTAGTGACGATAACAAAATGACCAGCAGAGGTGGCAGCGTCATGACAGAGTGATCGTCGAGCGTATGTACATCGGAAAACATATGAATTGGTGCAGGAAGCATAGTCGGTAAGGATGGAAGTTTCATGGTCAGCTGAACGCGTATGTGTTCATCATAGAATAGACATGCATATTCATCAATCATTGAAGCCGGTGGCATGGCAAGCTCAAGAGACGAGCCTGCGAACAATGCAGCTATGTCCACACATAGTTCACGCGCATCAGTGTATGCGAGTGTAGGCGTCAGCACGTCCTCGTGCATGACCATCCCTACTACGCAAACGCAATCTACCAGCCTTGTTTCGTCTCTTGCTTTGCCTCGTTCGTTACTTCCTATCGAGACAGGCAGCTCGCTACGAAGTGTGGAGAACCAACGCATCCTTTCTCGATTGGCTGACTTCCCCACCCCCTACCCCCGGACTATTACGTAGTCGTCATCCACCCCAGAGCTCATTTACATACTTGGTAATGCCCCTGCCCCTACCACGCTGAATCGCTCGCGCTTCACCGACACCTGGGGACTTGCTTGTCAAGCTATACAATGTACAAGATTTTCGATGCCAAGAAGAAGCACTAACTAGGATCTCACATCGTATGCGTCTCACGTACTTGTTGAACTTTTCTTTCACAGCCACACCACACGTACCCATACTCACCTAGTGCGAACTTGGCACACATGCTTGACCGCGACACTCTTTACGCATCAGATCATCGGCTGTCATAGCTCCCTCCCTCGCTCTCTTTCTCTTGAAGATATCTAGCGGTATTATGAAGACACTCTCTACACAAAGAGATTACTACTTAAGCCTCGAACGTGAGCGCAGCACCAAGCTTGTGAGCACTGGCATCTGTCGAGCCGGACGACAGTTTGATCGTGTCAAGAGCAAGACCGAACGTAGCCTTAATGCCAGGACGAAGCGCCTGCGCATAGCCAAGGGCCAAAATACCCGAGTTGTTGATCTTGGCCTTGATGAAGGCAGCGTTGTCGAGGTACGTCTTCGTGCCGACCTCAAGGTTCATGTTGCTCGAGGCCTTCGAGTCATACGTGGCACGAGCACTAGCCTCAATGTCCTGGTTCACTCGGTGGTAGTACGAAGCGCTGTACGTGGAGAGGTTGCCCAACGCGTGGAGTGTGATGGCATACTCAGGAGCGTGGAAGCCAGCGGCCAGGTTGTAACGCGCAAGCTTCTTGTCCTTTGCGTTGTACGCGGCCTCAGCACCGAACAGGAAGCCATCACGGCCAACCACAGCATCAGCAGTAAGCAGAGGACCCTTGAAAACGTCCACAAAGTTGCGCATGTGCAGGCCTGGCGTTCGGTAGGTCAAAGCCAGGAGAGCGTTCTTGGCCTGCTTCTCTGGCACAAGCGTCGAAATGGCCTCGAGCTTCAGGCCCTTAGCGAGATGGTTCTCGGACTCAATGTGGTTGCGCAGCACATTGGCGGTCGACCAGGCCTGTGTGAAGGCGAGACCCTTCTTGCGGTCTTGCCAGCTGGCCTCAAGGTCACCGCTAATGTTCGACGACTTGTTGTCTTGCAGACCCAGCACACGGAATGTCACACCCGATGGCGTGCGGGTCTTGACCTCAAGGGTCGAGCCATGGATGGGGTAGTCCTTGCCAAGGATATCCGACGCGGCCTTACCAAGGTCCTTCCAGCTAGGTGGCACAGGGATCGACATGGCGTTCTGGTACAGTGGGTGAATGCAGAGGTAGAGAGAGAGTAGGTGGCACTGTTGTATTTGCGCCCGTCTTGAGTGGCCCGCCCACTTATTCCGTGCCGCTGGCATTACGCACGCGCCCGGCCTGCTCGGCCGGGACCGGGCAAGGTGCCTTGCGCTGGTCAATCCATCCCTCTACCCTCGTCTCATCAGGCACGTGGCACAAATGCACCCCAATAGGCAGTGTTGGCTGTATAAGCAGGCCATGCGAGTCCGATGAGACGTCTGGATCAAACCCAGCCTGCTTGGAGTGGCGCTCGTATTGGAGTCGGAACCCAGACGGGCCCTTCAATTCCGTGAATAACACGTTTTTTTTTTCCATTCTTGAGGGGATCCGCGGAGCATATTCATCCACTTGATCCAGGTCTCTCTGTCTCAACTCTCAGACGATCTATCTGAATTCCACTTCGCGGATAGCTATAGTGCCAGCATACTAGAAATATCTCTTGCGAGCGCTGTCAGCCATGCTTCCGCACCAGCAAAACAAAATTGATATCTCGGTACGTATGCGAGGGCGGCGCTGGTTCTGTCGGCAATCGATTTGCTTTGTGAGTACAGCGAACTAACATGCGAACCGCATACGCGGTGATCATCCAAACAGTCGCTCACGGAGGAAGAGCAAAAACTGTTTCGTTTGTACGGCAAGCTACCGAATCGCAAAGATTTAGTGGCGAACAAGTTGAAAGAACGAAAATACTTCGACTCTGGCGATTACGCTTTGTCAAAAGCCGGCCGTGCGCCCAAGCAGTCAGTCGGTACTACTATTCCCAATCCGGAGATGGTGCCTCATGCCGCGCATCCTTCGCACCCTGTGCAAACGCCTGGCATGTTTGTACAAGGAAGTGGTCTGGGAGGTGCTACTAATGGCCCGAATGTACCAACTAGCCCTGGTGCGTCTAACATGATGAACGTCCCATCTAGCCCGTCAGGTGGCCACCGAACATCGGTAGGCAGTGGTTCATTCACAGACACGGGTTCTCGTTCATCATTTCCTATGGCCACGGGCGTAATGGCTGGCAGTCCAAGTCGTGAGCCAACAAGTTCTCTGAGCCGCGAGCAGATGCCTGACCCTTCGTCTTCTAATGCAATGCAGGAATGATTCCATGCTGGTAACTTGCGTACCACTCTACATGTATGTCCACACACTTGTCAACCTCTCCGCTTTTTATGTCTACCTGTATCCCTCTAGCTCAGCATTTCCGTTTCGCTCCATTTCTACCACGCTTCTTGCCTGTTCTATGGCATGGGCTGTAAAAAAGGTCCCTTCCTCCTTCACACCCCCGACGTGCTGGTTTATCTTCCCTTTCCTAACCCTTGGTGTCGAAGTGCAAAGATGTATGTAAAAAGGATGTGATGGTTGATGTTGAGCGTCACGCCACGTGGCAGTACGTGCCAACCTTCTACGTAGTGGTTTGTAAAGCCGGCTGACCGCTTGACTAGTTTATTTTGTTGCGTGCAAGTTATAGCCTCTACCAAAGATTTGACGTAAGGCTTAAGACCGACCCTTGATTGTTCTCCACACAGTCTAGTCAGAGCGCGAAGAATGGGGTCCATCACGGAGCTTGAAGACTCGCTCAATATGCTCCTCAAGGTCATGGCGTCTGCGATTGCATATCTCTCGCGCAAATCAGGGCACACACCAGTGAATGCGCAAGTTCCGCTGACAGTTCTTGGAAATACTGAGGCACTTCCGCCAGAGACCTTGGAGGCCAGCCGCGATGAGCTCGTGCAAGATCTGATTTCACAAGCCAAGGATGTGCAGCGTCGCATTGACGCACTCCCTTCACGAGATATTTCAGAGGATGAGCATGTACGTGGATGTTGCCTAGTGACTCTTTTGATTCGTATTGGACAGTGTCGTACTGACGCTTTTGGCAGTTAGAAGAGCTTCGGCAGCTTGAGAAGGATATACGTGATGCGAATCGCGACTACATGCAAGCATTGAATGAAGCTCGTACGTACGAATTTGTGGTCTTAAAATCTGCCAACGCTTTGTACCTCTTACTTACACATGTACTACCAGATACATTGTCGAGCCAGCTCGATGCTTTGCTCAAACGCCTTGCGCGAGAGCGTCACTCGGCGCGCGACGAGCTCGTCCACTCGGCGTGACAGTACATCACGTGCATGTGGAGGCGCGAAACACCTGATTTTGGATCGCAAAGTGGCGCCACACGGATTGCCTTAACATGGATGCATGGCCTGAGTCGGAGCCTGTGGGTGTATCTACCACACCAGACAACATGCCTGAGTGGAAGGATTTAGATTCCATGCTTGAATCGCCAAAGCCATGGTCCATGGTTGACATGCCTGATCTATTTCTCACAAATCTGATCCATGATGTCGATCACACTTTCACAGATGACTCACTCACAGACTTTTCCAGCACTGTCGCTACATCTGGTAGTGAGACAGAAAGCAGTCCTGGCGCTTTCCAGGAATTTATGATGCGCCATTCTTCCCCAGAGAGCCTCTCACATTCGCCGCCGCCTCTTGTGCCTGGCATTACGAGTCCTACACAGTTCACCATTCCATTACCTGATACAGAGCGCTTGGATCTTGCACCCCACGTTGCACAGACAAACGAGCCTTTAACTGCAAGCTTTGGGCTTGATCAAGTTCCTGTGACTTCCTACTCCCCTGCATACATGGAGATGACACTGGGCATTTCGCCAGCGTCCGTCCAGCATGGCGTGGAACCAGTTAAGCCGGTGGCATCTACTGAGACAGTGCCCCCTGTAGCTTCGATGTCCTCTATGGCACTTACGTCTTCAAAGGCATCTGATCACTCGAATACGCCCGTGCCGCCTGCAATGTCTGCAGCGGCTACGAAGCCAGACATTCAAGCTTCTAAGGCAGTGTCCACGCCATCCGCCACGTCTGAAGAAACGATTCTAGCGCCATTGCGTATGCAACCAGGGAGCAACCATAATGCCATGATGGCACTTTCGCGCTTGCGTTCTGCCGTGCATGAAAGCGAAAAGCAAATACAAGCAAAGAAGGCCCCGTGTGCCAAGATGCCTTCAGTTTCAGCTCCGTCACATGGGATGTCTATCGCTTCCGCTACAACAACTTATTCTGAGTCTGACGCACAGCATCCAGGCCAACATGCGCGCAAAAATGCACATAATGCTATTGAAAGACGATATCGCAGCAACATAAATGATCGCATCGCAGGTTTAAGAGACGTAGTGCCGGCACTTCGCGAGACGCGCCCGCGCAATGGACGCCGCAAACGACGTCGCGGAAAAGCAGAAGACATCGAACTGGTTGATGGTGTGCGGGCAGCGACGAAACTAAGTAAAGCTACGATTCTGACGAAAGCCACCGAATATATTTGCTACCTGAAATCGCGTGAGGTGCAACTAAGCCGCGAAGTCGCTGGCCTTCATATGTTGCTTCGCAGTTTTGAGGGTGGTGATGAGCTTCTGACCCAATGGTCTGCTGAGATGGAACGTTTGCACAATCAGTACCCTCCGATTGAAGCTGTGTACAGTGGTGTCGAAACACCACTGCTGACGTCACCAAACGCATCAGCCACCGATGTGACAGCAACGTCGTTGTCGTCGTCGTCGTCATCGGCATTTCCACGTGGGTCTCTCGATGCTGAAGAGGAAGACGACGAGTCTGCTGACGAGTCAGATGAAGCCGATGATACGGAGTCGTTGTCGTCAGGCTCCGGTGGCGACCCGGTTCGTGCTACGAAAGTGGCACGATACATGTTTGGCGCATTTGTGGGACTTTCGCTCTTCGGCCGCTGGGATTGGGGCGATCTAAGAAATACCGATGCAGATCTGGCTTTGCTAAATACAACGGCATTATCAGCGCCAATATCGACGTCGTCCTTGCCTCAAGCGCATGTCATGGGCGTGGGGCACCAGCTTTGGAAACGCTCGCTAAGTATGGACGACAAGCCTCGGCCTTACGATGATGTTCCAACAAGCGACCTGCTCTGGGAAGTCGCTCGTGGGTGCGTTTTGGTTACGCTCATCGTAGCGGTGGTTTGCTCAATGGGCACACAAGCCCGGCGGTGGGCATTGAAGCGTGGCTATCTAACTGCTTCTCGATTGCAGGATGCATCAACTTTGTCGGATTTGTTGTGCACACCATTGGAGCAGGTTCGCTCGCCTCCTATGCCGTTGGCGCAAGCCAAGGTCACGTACGAACGACTAGGTGACCGGCTGTGCGTCCCATCCACACGGCTTGGTCTTCTCATGCACATGACCTGGACCTGTTCTTGTTGGCTCAGTGCAGCTACGGTACCTGGCGTCGCAGGGTGGATTCGCTCGCTGACAGACCCAACTGTTGCACTCATACAAAAGCGAGCTTTTATTAGGCGCGCAGAATTTGAGTTAGCTCTGGGGCGAAGCTTGCAACCTGACTGGTTTGTGCGGTTGCACACGCTCGTCACGCTGCATTTTTATGCGTCCGTGTTTGGCGCAGAGTTGGATGAAAAACTTGTGTTGGCCCTTGTATATTTGGATGCTGCAGAGCGAACGCATCTGCCGTATATGGCACAGCGAGGCGCTCAGGTGTGGCACAGCACGGCCGCTCGGCTCGTTGATGCATCATCTTCGTCGGACCCAGGGCAAGAACAAAACAGACGCATGCTTTCAGAACTTTTCAGTGTGCCGATATGTCATGTGAGCGCGTATGCACGTACGGCTTCTTGCGGCAATGAGAGTAGCGAGAACACTCGTCGAGACGAGGATTCTGAATGTGGCCATGTGAGTGTGTCGCCGCTTGCCAATATGATCGATGCACTGCGGCACGAGGCGCTCCTGTCGTTTTGGACGACGATGATTTCAAGTATGATGCGAGCGAGTGATAGCGTCGAATCCGCCCCGAGCGCGCACTCCTGTTGGCACCCTGCTGTCCTAGATATTGTGCGCGACACGGCATCGTTGGCGTCTGTTCAGCAGCAGCTCGCATCTCTAACACGTGACCGTGCCAGCTCGAGCAGCATGACAGTTGAGCAGATTCTTGTGGCTCATGGCATGCTCAATCTCTCCGCAGGACGCTTGGCACGTGCGCATTTGTATGTACGGATGTTGGGAAGTAAGCCCATCTCGTTGTCTGCGCGGCAGTTCATTGCATTGTGGGCGGATGCGCCCTTCGTTACATCTCGCACGCCTGTTGGGCCGGTGGACATGCTTGCGAGCGTAGCTATCGGCTGGTTTGCGATGCAACGGATGTATGCGACTCATAATGATGCGAACGCGACAGAAAATGCCAAGGTGTGGCATGATCGTCGTAGAAAGAGCGCATCATCACTTCATGCACTGGCGTCACAGTGCCTATGGACCTTTGTGTCACCCGACAAGAAAGGCAGTAGTAATGGGACATACGTGCGAGACCTACTGCCGCCCAACCAAGTGCCGTGCCTTGCTCAAGCGCTCGATTCGCTAATGGACAACCTGTTGCTTACATAGTGTACACTAGAGAAGGAAGAGAAGTCTATCGAATTAGGACAAGGAAGACTAAGAGTGGCTTCGTCGCCGCTTAGTAGATCGTGGTGGTTCTTCGGCTTCCGAGCATGATAAGGCGCTGGACGTCGCATGAGATGGTGAGCCACCATGCGCATAGGTACTGTCTCGGCTTTGTCTCATGGACTTGGATGATTGTACTTCGTTTGTGAGCACAATGTACACGATCGCGGAGTTTGGCCGTCGTTTCGCCCTCACCTCCTCATAGGCAAGAGAACCATATCGCGAGGCACGCGGACCAGGCACTATGTATACATTCACAGTATAAGCTGTGGCCTGAAAACTTTGTGAAAGATAACCGTCCAGAACCAGTTGGACCAACAGGCACTCGCAATCGTCTCGAGAAAGTGTAACTTTCCCGTGCAGAGCGTCCAAATCCAGCTGTTCCTTCGCTGATGTCGGATGGCCCTGATCATCGGCCAGTTTGAATTGGGCATTCTGCAAGCCACGCACAAGATCGGCCAGGGCAGCAAGCGTGATGCGCCCACCGCGTGCATGCACATGCTGCGCAGCACGAACAACCTTCCAAGCATGCTCAGAAACGTCGGTTACTAACACTTGACGCTCACAACGATCGCACACGCCACAGCGCTCACTGCGCGGCTCGTCAAAGTACGCGGCCAGCACGCATTGACGGCAATTCGGAGACTGTGCATAAGATAGCATGGCATGTACTGTCGCAGCGCAAAGTAGAGGTCAGCATGCAAGTGCCAGAATACGAGAAACGCAAAACGATATACGTACACTTATCAAGTGCACCGACTTCGCTGGCTGTCATGGCACTTAGTCTGCTAAGATCGCCAGGTCGGTACAATAAAACACAGTCAGCTGGGAGTCCATCGCGGCCAGCACGTCCTGTCTCTTGATAGTAGCCTTCCAAAGATTTAGATATGCATGCATGCACAACAAAACGCACGTCGCCTTTGTCGATTCCCATGCCGAATGCGATCGTCGCACAGACAACCTTGATTTCTCCCGTCCGCCACATGGTATGGACACGATGCTTTTCCACTTCGTCCAAGTCTGAATGGTACACGCCTGTGAGGATTTGGCCATGACTAAGCTGCGTAAGTGCCTCAGACATAGTATGTGTGTCTTTCCGACTTAGACAGTACACAATGCCTGAATGCCCGGCATGGTGCTGGAGAATGTACGACGTGACCATCTGCTGAGTTGCCAGTGCATTTGTCGGCCGCATACGCACGCTATACTTGAGATTCGGACGGCTCAGTGGTGCACGGAAGTACACGGTGCGGCGTGGTAAAGCCTCAGTAGGTTGTGTCGTCGAGTCACGCATGCCTAGGATCTGGAGTACATCACACAAAGCCTGAGCACTGAGCGTGGCCGTAAGACCCATCATCGGCGTCTCGGGAAAGAGGCGTCGACAGATAGACAGCTTATGGTAGTCAGGGCGGTAGTCGTGGCCCATCATGCTGCAGCAATGGGCCTCATCAACAACGATTCGCTCCAAACGACCTGCTTCATACACGCGCTGCAATGTGGCTAGGAGCGTCTTGGACTTGACAATGCGTTCTGGTGTGACGTACAGGAGACGTGGCATATTCGTGCCTGAACGAACCCGCTGGAGAATAGCCTGCGTCTCTGAAGATGACATGGAACTAGACAAGAGCTCACAGGAAACGCCCCGCTCTCTGAGATGATACACTTGATCGGTCATAAGCGCGATGAGCGGCGATATTACGACAAATAATGCACCACTGAGTAAAGCAGGCAGCTGATAGCACAGTGATTTGCCAGCACCCGTTGGCATGACCACCATGATATCACGACGGTCCATAACCGCATTGCATACAGCTTCTTGACACGAGCGGAACGACTCGATGCCAAACACACTCTTGGCTTGATGCGATAGCTCTGCAGACCATGGGAAGTGCGAAGTCTCTACGTAATTTGTGGTTTTTGCATCAGTGGCACTTGCCTCGCACTGCTGTGCTAGGATCTGTGCACGTTCTCGACGAAGAGCTTGTTTCCGCTTGTGCAAATCACCCAATTGCTCATCGACGAGCGCTATCTCTGTGTCAATACGATCAATTCGATGCTGCGCGTGCACATCCAGATCGCACGCTCGCACCGATTTGGCAGCCGCTGTCGTCGCCATGTGCACGTTCATAACATGCACATCGTCATCATCCGACATGTTATTCGTGCCCTACCGCACTCCTCCACTCCAACGATCAGAAGTAGTAGCCCAAATACAATCTGGAGACTCTTGCGACGATAGTCGCTAACGCGTGGCAATTTATGCTTCATGTCGAATTCGTTGTGGAAATTCCGTTTTAATTTTTTTTCTTGGGGGGAGAACCACACGTCCACACGCTAGCAGCGATTTACTACTCGGTGTCTCCACGCGCGTGTGGCTCTGTATGGGTGATGGTGACGAGGTTTGGACCAATTTCGCTTACGACGTCATAGACGATGAAGAGGCACAAGAACGACGGCGCGAACGCGAGGCACGTATTCGCGCACGATTCTTAGAAGCACGCGCGACGTACAAAGCAAAACATGATACGGAGGCGTGGTTTCTTGACGGTGTAACGTTGGAAAATGTAAAGACACAAACTCTCGATACCATGACGTCACAACGGATTCAAATGGGCATTTTGTACATGTACTATCAGCATAAGTATGAAGAAGCATATACATGGTCCATATGCTTGCTAGAGCGAATGTGCGCGTTTAGCGCAGGCGCCGTTGTGTGGTCCCAATCTGTGGCCCTGCCAGTGTTGTGTAGTACGTCACCTCCGAGAGACAAGGAATCACAAGCCATGTCACAATCAGCCGTGGCGCGTGAAACTCTCGATACAGCTTTGCGCTGTGCATTGCATATGCATGAAGCGCCACGCGAGTCCCTTGAGCTTGCGATCGCAGCTGCGTACTCGCGAGTTCGTATGGAGCCATCCGCTTACGACGGTCTTTGGCAGAAAGATCGGAACAAATCATCGTGTTGGGTATGTGCATATGGCTATGATTCGAATGGCAGACGGACTGACTAACCATGCCAGTGGACGCTTGCGCCAGGTCTCGCGATGACACTGGGCCATGTTTGCCTGCGAATCGGACGCATACAATGCGCTCTCGATGTGTTTGCGCTCGTCATGGGTCTTCGAGGAGCTCAGATGTATGTGTGTAAGGCTATGGCAAGGACATTGTGCGCACTATCGCCATCACTCGATTCTCACAGACGGAATGTATGTTGTTGCATTGCACGGTCATTTGCAGTTTGTGCTCTACAATCATGTCCCCCCATGCATCGAACGGCACTGGCTCGTGAGTTCGTCGAAGGTCAGCTTGTATCGAATATCATTGATAATCCAACGAGCTTCGACGGGGTTTCCGAACAGACGCTCATGTCGTGGAACGATGTACTCACGAGGGAGGCTGCGCTAGCAATCATCTTGACTCTTCAGAAGCGTGGTGGTGCGGCTTCGCTGGCATCGCGGATCCCAGCATATATGGATATGGCTCGTCAGTACCTAAGTGGTGCTTCGTCTGCCTGGATGACATGTCATGAGGAGTCGATAGAGACCACTTGGTCCAGTGTACGCACCCTATAGATGATGTTTTTTTTTTTTCTAATATGCTAGATGCTTTTCTCATACCTCTACTGACAAATGTCGCACTCCATGGAGCCTTTTTTTCTGACGACTGTGATCCCAAGATGATGCTACAACGTAGTATGGCTGTGGGGCTTGGGCATATGTGGAGGCAGAGGTGGTGCCTTTTGAGACCGTCTCTGATACTTAGCCGTGCCTATCCTAAGACACATCGTCAGAATGCAAAGTGGGCCGCTGCCGACACTGTACAGGCCGTATCTAGCACTAGGCCTCGAGGGTAGCGCAAACAAGCTTGGAGCTGGCGTTATTCGACACACACCACCCACAGGACATGACGGGCATGGTGCAGCCATCAACCATGCGCGCGTTGATATCCTGTCGAATGTGCGCCACACGTACGTGACGCCGCCCGGCGAGGGATTCCAGCCGAGCGATACCGCAAAACATCACAAGCACTGGATTTTAAGTGTGGTGGCAGAGGCTGTGCGTGCGAGTGGCATTGCGTCCATCGCCGAGATCGATTGTATTTGCTACACGAAAGGACCTGGTATGGGTGCTCCTTTACAGGCTGTTTCCATTGTCGCTCGCACATTGGCACTGATGTACAACAAGCCATTGGTTGGCGTGAATCATTGTGTCGGCCATATTGAGATGGGCCGCACCATTACGGGTGCACACAACCCGGTCGTCCTGTATGTGTCGGGAGGCAACACTCAAGTAATTGCATACTCTGCACAAAAGTATCGCATATTTGGTGAGACACTTGATATTGCTGTGGGCAATTGTTTGGATCGATTCGCGCGAGTCATTGGCCTTTCGAACGACCCTTCGCCCGGCTACAATATAGAACAAGAGGCTAAAAAGGGACATCGCCTCTTTCCCTTGCCTTATGGCACGAAAGGCATGGATGTCTCACTAGCCGGCATGCTCAGTGCGACAGAGGCTTATACAAAAGATGCGCGATTTCGTCCTGCGAAACGAGGCGTGGCAACGACTGATGTCCCCGTCGGTGCGTTGGCAAACGGACGCATTTGGACGGGCAACAGTGCACATGCCCTACAACGGTCCGAGGACACAGTGAATGTTCGGTCCTGCGAGCAAGACAACATTAGCGGCGTGGAATCAGAGCGTGATGCAGACATCATCACGCCCGCTGACCTTTGTTTCAGTCTACAAGAGTACATGTTCGCTATGCTGGTGGAAATCACGGAGCGTGCTATGGCCCACATTGGAAGTAAGGATGTCTTGATTGTAGGAGGTGTTGGTTGCAATGAGCGACTGCAACAGATGATGGGTATCATGGCAAGTGAGCGCGGTGGAAGTGTATTTGCGACAGATGAGCGCTTCTGCATTGATAACGGGATCATGATTGCACATGCGGGTCTCCTGGCTTATCGAATGGGCCAATCGACGCCCCTGGCAAAGTCAACGACCACACAGCGCTACCGTACAGACACACCACTCATTGCTTGGCGCGCGTGATGAGATGCATCTAATACAGAAACACGTGCATCAATGTGACATGCGTATGCCAGCTTACATGCTTGAGAAGACTCTCGCTAGCTTGTCACATGGCACTTGGCATACCGCACGGGCTGTCCAGCCTGACGTACTTCGACTTCGCCAGTCTGATCGTAGTGCTTGCCCAAAACCAGCACAATCGGATATCCCATGAGGTCGCTGTCAAACAGGCGGGAGCCCAGTGATTGGTGCGTCCGATCATCAAGTGCAACATCCTCATTTGGGACGTGGAGCAACTCCTGCGTTCCATCGGCCCAAGTAACAGCAAGACCGCCATCCAGCTGGGTGCACAAACGCATGGCGATATCCATGTGCTGGGGTGTGGACGGGAGGACCAGGGCACGGAATGGCGCTATTTCACATGGCCAGAAGAATCCCACTCGTTGTGGGCGACGGCGTTGCAATGGCATCGAACTTGTTTGCGCCGTCGCTGCATGCCATGCATCAAACTCACGTGCTGCCCGCTGGGCTAGTGCACCAAGAACGCGCGTAATCCCAATACCGTAGCAGCCCATCTGCAGTGGCACACGCTCTGGTCGCTTTGGGTCTGCATGCCGTGGCACAACGTGATACCCTAGTGCCTCAGAGTAACGTGTACCCAGGAGAAAAGTGTGACCAACTTCGATTGCCTTGTGTTCCCGGAGCGTTCCATGTGTGCACGAAGCACATCGATCCCCCGCCCGAGCAGCATTGGTAACAGTCTCATCTCGGCCGTGCTGATGACCTTGTTCTTCTTCCTTAGTGCCACGACCGAGCGACTTAGCACACTCAACATTGGATGTATAGGAGCATTGGTCGCAAGAAAGAAGGGTGTCTTCACCAGCCGGATCAGGCACATGAAATTCGTGAGAGAGCTTACCTCCCATAGTGCCTGAATCTGCTGTAGCTCGCATCCACGTCGTCTCAGACGAGCGGGCTTGGTCCCAGCAGAAGACGCGTTGGAATATGCGTTCATACGCACAAAGCACATCCTCGTATGTTGTGCGCGCATCTTCTACAGACACGTCAAACGAATACATATCCTTCATAAGAAACTCTTTCGTGCGCAACAGACCCGCACGAGGCCGTGGTTCGTCACGGAACTTACGGCCAATCTGAAAGACACGTACAGGTAGAGACTTTGCACTGTCGATCTCCATACCTACAAGCTTCGTAATTTCTTCTTCATGAGTAGGGGCGAGAATCATGTCGTTTCCACGACGATCTTTCAGCCGGAAGAGCTCACTGCCCATGGCCTCGAAGCGGCCGGTTTTGTGCCATAGTGCTGGCGATAATAGCTGCGGTAATTCCAGCTGTGATGCACTGATTTGGTGCATTTCATCCTCAATAATCGCTGTAAGCTTCTTGAGCATGCGCAGGCCTATTGGCAGATACGTGTATGTGCCAGATGCTGACTGTCGAATATACCCTCCCCGAAGCAAGCGCCGCACACTCTCCAGCGTGTCAAGAGAGCCCAAAGCATCGGCTGATACAGTCGGTACATACAGACGCGAGAGCCGCTGTGGTGATATGGTATGGTGGCGTAATGCGGCAACGCCACCAAATCGGTGCATGCCCGTCGGACGCATGCCGTTTTGTACTTATTTATTTATTTATTTTATCTTGTGATCTGTCAGGATGCGAACAACCTCCGCTGCCCGTCGAAGGAATTGCGGCGTCAAGACATATAAGCGCACAATGCAACTGGCCCACACTTTTTTGACACGATCAACACACCTGATATGCAAGATGATTACGTAAACGCCGAGCGTTTCCCAGTTCGTCTGTGCGGCACATAAAATTGAGTACGAGACAGGGTCTTTGGACTTTTAGATCTGACAGCCACTCGTCAAAACCCATGTACGTGCGGCTGTTGGTAGTAACATGCTTGTGTGTGATGCATGTACAAGCGCTGAACTACTCTATGTGCCAGGAATGGTCTGGAAATGACTTTTTCAATCACTTCTACTGGTGGAGCGGCCCCGATCCAACGCACGGACTCGTCGACTACGTGAATCAGGATGTATCACGCCGGTCAAACCTGTCGTACGTGGATCAAAATACTGGAAACTTTGTCCTCAATGTTGACACGGGTGATCCTGTACCGCGGAATGGAAATTGGTCGCATCTCGTCCGACGTAGCAACCGAATCCATTCCAACCACAAGTTCGGCGATGGCTTCTACATCTTAAAGCTCGCTCGTATGCCCACTGGTTGTGGGACATGGCCCGCCTTCTGGACGTCAACAGGAAGCACATGGCCTGATGGTGGCGAAATTGACATTATTGAAAACGCAAATGGTGATGGTCCTAATCTTTCGTCCCTTCACGCGGGCGCAAATTGCAATGTCGATCAAAAATTCAACAATAACCAGCAAGGGTACGTTATCATGGCAAGCTTGCGCTTTTTGGAAACATATGCTTATTCAGAAACCTCGTGCGTACGAACTGCACTGATCAACCGGGATGCGCGAGTGTCTTTAACGACGACAATTCCTTTGGCAAGAGCTTCAACAACGGGTACGTTGTCATTCACAGCCATATCCTCCCCATCATCCAATATGAAAAATTTGCTAACGCGCAATTACAGTGGTGGTGGTTGGTTTGCAATGATGCGTGATACGCGTGTGAATGGAACGGGTGTACGTATTGACGCGTCACACTAACCCACAACTCCAGATTGGCGTGTACTTTTGGCACAACGATACCGACCGAGACCAGATGCCGTCACAGGTGGCAGCTCCCATTCACGAAGCCCCTACAAGTCTAGATGGCGATCATATGGAGAAGTGGGGTAAGCCGCAAGCCTATTTCGGCTACAATGATGGATCGAACATTCAGTGCGATTTTGAGAACAAATTTGGGCTGCATGAAATTATTTTCGATACAACGTACGTTTTTGTGTTGCACTGGGTCTGTGTAGATTAGCTAACCCTTATTCAGGCTTTGTGGCACATGTACGTGAAGGCACATTGAATGCTGCCAAGACAAATGGGATTAGTCGGCTAACCCCCCATGCACAGGGACCAATGGGCCCGGTCGTGACACAAGTGGATGCCCGGTGTCTTGCAAAGACTATCTCATAAGTATGTGCAGCTTAAAGAGTTGTCAGGTATCCTTGCTAACAAAATGCAGACCACGGTGACAAGTTTGCTGACGCTCGGTGGGAAATCGAATTTGTCCGACTCTACTCGAATGGATGTGAGGACGAGCCGGATCAAGACGATGACTCACCGTCTTCTGGTGGCATGCGCATTTACCCAACCAGTCTGACCTGGGGCTTCACTGTTGTAATGTCCACGTTGATGATCTTTTTTGGTTCCATGTTCCTCTAATGACTTGCAACGATATCATATGGTTTCAGAAGAAAGCTAGGATGCACGTTGTTGTCGTCGCTGGCGCATAATGTCGTATATAGCTTGTTGAGACGCGCGGCGCAAATCAACGAAAGCTTGGGCTGATAGTGCATAATGATGCGTGAGGGATGCCATGTCGTCTTGGTCAAGGAAAAATGTCCAACCACTGGGCTGTTTCTGCGCATGTTGCGATTTGTGGCTCTTAGCTTCAGCATAAATAGCATCTAATTGATCATCGGGTTTGCATTCCACTAGCCCATGTTGCAGGAGGGACTCCAGCGACTTGGATGCCACGTAAGCGCGCCAATGACTCCATGCACGCCACATAAAGTAGTACGTAAAGACATTGGGGATGACGGGGATAAGAAAAAGTGGGGCCGTCACAGGGATAGCTACCATGTTGTAGAACAGCAAGCGGTAGTGATGTGGGGCACGATGGTGAGCCATATTGCGAAGTGATTCCATCACACTTGTCCTACCCACGACAGACGGGGGATATAGCACTGCCACATGCGTAGGATGCTCTTCTCGCGGCTCGCGTAGGTGCAGGCGAGAAGTCAACAGGGCATGAATTGATGGACCCAGCACCTGATCAATGCTCTTGAGTGCCCACTCTTCGTACTCAATACGGTCCATAATTCGCTCGCCAAAAGCGTGAACACGCCGCTTCCAGTTGAGCAACGACGTTGTTTCAGGCCTACCCCAAGTTGTCCACATGTCGGATGCATATTGAATGGCGCGTTGTGCATAACTTGGCTTGGTTGAGAGCTTGGTAGCGGCCGCCGCCACCGGCTGTGACAGATATGTCAGGTACGGCAATCGTGCAGGATTTGCATGACGTGCAAGCGGCACAGCAATGATGTTCATCCAGATGCTGCCGGCACTATTTCAATTCCGACGCCAAACTTTCTTAGTGTTTCAACTTTGTGGCGCTACTTCTACTCACAACATGTGATCCAGCCAACGAAAAAACTATAGCCAAGGAATGCGACGCAAGCGAATTCGACAGATATTGGACCACTCCAGCGGCCCCCAGTCAGCCTTACTCTCAGCCGACGTGCAGAGTTATCTGACTTACGTAATTAACCAATCAGCGTGCACATTCGTACTCGGAAGCTAACGTAGGGATCGTGAATATGAGCGACAATGGAAAATTGGGTAGTGGCCATTTTTGCCATTAGGGTGCTTGCAGAGTATCAAGTCTACTGCAGCTGGCTACCGATTCCAACACCTACAATAACCTGTTCATACAGACACACGAACGCCAATAGCTCGTTCCGTCTGGAAGTGAAAGCAGTATCATCTACTCAACGACACGAAATGGCCGCTTGCGCAACTTCACCGCACCAGAGTGCGCATTCTCAATGGGTTGTTCATAACGCAGGTGACTGCGGAAACGACGCAAGTACATGATAGCGACATCTTCGAGAACATCAGGCGCAATGTCCAAGTCAGCAAAGCTCTTCGTTCCCGGGGCAGGCACCTCGTTGATGAAGCGACGCGTCACCTCATCCTTGTTGAACATGGGCCACCAAGCAATCTTCTCACCCAGTTTGGCAATTGCTGAGAACATGAACCGTGGAATGTTCACATCTGGCGAGACAATCTTCTGGTACGTGATATTCTCGACGATTTGCAAAAGCTCGCGGATCGTGTACGCTTTTGGACCATACAGCGAGAAGGTTTCGCCCATAGCCAAGCGGTCCTGCTGCGAAATGACTAACAGAGCCTCTGCCACATCCAACGAGTGCACAGGGCGCAGCACCGTTTGGCCATTGTTCAGTTTCCATGTGATCGGCCACGACGCCATCTTGTTGAGGAAACGGTCCTCATGGCCATAGATCGACGAGGGACGAACGATCGTTGCACTGGGGAACACCTTGCGCACAGCATCCTCACCCAAAGCCTTCGTGCGCATGTATTCGCTTTCAGAATCCACATCAGCCATCAGGTGAGACATGTGAATGAAGCGTGCTACACCCGCCTGGGCAGCGATTTCGGCGATGCGGCGAGCACCATCGACGTGGACATCTCGCATGGAAAAGTTCCTGCAGAAGTTCTGTTAGTATTATTACTTGTAACATATCTTGCTGCTGCTGCTATTGCAGCCATGCATTGAACGTACTTCGTCGCATAGTTGCGGCCAGTCAGATTAAACACAGTGTCCGAGTGGCGCAAGCATTCGTCAATTTGTTGCTCGTTGCGAATATCCCATTCAAGAGGGACAATTTGGCCTAGATCACCTAGGAGCTTCAAGTGCCGCTTTTCGTCCTCGTCGCGGTACGGCACGACGACCTGGGTACCTACTTTCGCCAGTTTGCTGACAAGGTAGCGACCAAGGAATCCGGTCGCACCGAAGACGGTTGCAATGCTGCCTGAGACCGAGTTTCTACAGAAAAACATTGGTCAGAAACTTGTTCGAAACGATTGCGGCGCGCCCATCGCACAGTAGCGTCGCACACAACACGCACCTTCCGAAACCATACGGACCAGCAGCCACCTGAGGCATACCCGTCCGATGCTTTATCGTGAGATCCTGCGAGTAATTTCGGACAAGCAAGGAAACTGGCTTCGCATGGCTCACACCATTGCGCGAAGCGCACAGCACAGAGCGCGACAGGCTCATGGTGATTTGTTATTCCGCTCCTGACAATGGACGACGACGTTCAAAATTCGCTCCAGTCTCGCAGTAGGACTAAGCGCCGTCTACCTGTCCTTACTGGACTGCTCAACGATTCCGTGTGCCTCGGCCGGCGCGCATTATAAATTATTACATATATACACTCTTTCCCACCTTTCACTTATTTACACAACACGTTTTCACGGGTCGGACGAGTCCGACTCCAAGAGAAATTCAAGTGCTTCGACATCGATGTGAGGTGGCTCAGAATTGGACTCTGAGTCGGCGACATCGTCTACTTCCGCTTCCGTGCTAGTGACAGTGTATCCATCAAAGTCGTCTTCATTTTCATAGTCACTCTCAATTTCACTGTCATCTTCAGAGTCCGAGCTCCGATCAATCCGTGAAAAGATCGAGCGATCTTCTTCTTCACACAACAGTTCGTCAAATAGTGCAATGGCCTCCTCGTCCGCCAGTTCGGCAGACGTCGGCGCATGGATTGTAGTGGAAATGACACCGGTATTCTCTGCTTCAGGATGCGAAGCCGTGTCTAAATGACCATCCACGTGTGGCGATGGGTTGGATACGCCCCAATCTGTTGCTGCGTCAGAATCCGAGTCCGAGTCTAGAGAAAAGCGTTGTGCACGTCGCATTGCCCGAAGAACAGCTGTCATGTTGGCTGTTCGGACCCTTGGACGTGTGGTGGGGCGCAGTTTATGCCAGTCGTCACGCATGTGCTGTAAAGACATAGGCGTTGCATAGTGTAAACGCACGAGGCGCTCAATGCCTGCGGTAGCAATCATGGGGAGTGTGGGATGACATAGAGTAGAATTGACAATAGAGCGTGAACCCTCAAGCGTGAATGCTGGTAACCCAAGCTCCGTAGGATGAAGCAGCGTAGGCGTCGAGCTACTCGTGCTCTTAAACCATACATCACCTGTACCAACAGAATCGCTGGCAAGCCAGTCATTATAAGAAATCGAACGGCGTTCATCGAGAAGTTTTTCAAGCTGGGGAATGCGCCAACCGTAGCCGCGAAAATCGTCTGAACCAGCCACATAATATAACTCACCTGACTGCGCTTCAAACCCAAACGAGCCTCGTTTGACCGTGCAGCTGTTCTTATAGCCGGCTAATGCATTTGTGCGTGGACTTCCCCCAGGTTCATGAGGACTAAAATGGGTACGCAAAGCCTCGGAAGACATTGTCGCTAACGGCTCAGAGTCGTTAACAGCATATAATGTCGGGAGATAAAGAGACATATCGGCAGTCAAGAAACGACCGGACGGATCAAACTGAGCACCTGTAGGGTCCGGACGTGCCATGGCCAAGCCCGAAGGTAGTTTTGATCGCAGCTGCGTAGCATACCGTACAAGAGCATCGGATGAGCGGATAAGACGCTCGTTCCTATCAGACAAATTGCGTGCATCATACAAAGACACATACGCACTTGGATCGTGAGAGGATGCGACCGCGAATGTCGTCCCATCACCAGGATTGGGATTCCATTGAGACGAAGCCACCTGACCCCGAAAATAGTACGAGTGCGCAGTATGTGGATGGGGCAGTCGCACATCGACAAGGTGAACATCGCCACCATCGCTCGATGAAAGAACCAAATTAGTATTAGTTGGATGCGTAGACACCTCGCGAATACCATATTCGTGCACGGAATACGTGAGTGTGGGTGTGTGGCGTTCAATCCGGGGTGTAATTTTGTGGATGGGAATGTTGTCGTAATTCAGGTCGTAGCAAAGTACCATTTGGTCATTCCCACCGGAAAACAAGTACTTATTTTGTGCACTCCATGAAAGTGAAAATACGTTCGATGTATGACCAAAGAGGCGAGCGAGCGTCCGATACGTACTGGTTTCTGGCGGCCCTGCACGCTGCTCGTCAAAGTCATACAAGTCGCGTACATGAATACGCATATCATCCCCACCGCTAGCCATCCATTGTCCAGAGCCACGCGAAAATGCCAAAGCATTGATACACGAACGATGTCCCTTCACTTCGTGTAAATAAGTAAAGTTGGATGACTCTATGGCTTGCTGAAGGATCGAGCGGCGCAAATGCATAGCTTGCGTACGGGCCTGAACTGAAGTCCCGGCATGTTTTAGCTGCAAGAGCGCCATGTTATGTTTTGCATTAGGTGATGGTCCCTCCATTGATGACCGCCGCCGTTTGGTAGGCATGGTCGCAAATGCTCTAACACACGTGGGGTGAAAAACGGACGCTTCACGACAAACACGCCGCACGGACTTAACTGGGGTTGCGAAGATCGGATTAGTGTGGAGTATGAATATATGCAAGGCCCGGAGATTAGTGGGCGTGGCGGCTGCTGCTTCAAAGCTGGCGCTTGGCTCCCCCACAGGGCAACGTCAAGCCCGACTAAAGCGGCAACCCAGGTCCAGTGGCGATAGCATACGCGGTCTAGGCCGATGCAATAATATGTGGCTTTAGTAGAGCTCGAAAATACATACACCAGTTCGTAAATTCGTGAGCCTACACATCCCTATACCGACACACACTCCCCGTAGCTCGACTTGCACTGAAAACAGACACGGTGCAGACAGATGAAATTGATCCGTAGTTAGTCCATTCGTGTTGTAGTGTCCACGGTTGTGAACACAAGCCAAAACGCACATACGCATTGATTGTATGAGATTTCTCCACATCCATTCATCCGCCATGTCGACGCTTTTTCTAGTGCAGACATGTCATGTGTACCGTGTGCCTCCGAGGACTAGTGCAGCCGGATATCGCGCTGCAGAATGGGGAGACACATCGAAACCATTATGGACCGGACGTTTGCGTGTTTTGGAGCACGCAGATTCGTGTGAGATTCGGCTTGAAGACGCATCGTCAGGTATGCGATATTTTGGGTCCCATTCCATACTAAGATAAAATAACAGGCGAATTATTTGCTTCATGTCCATACGATGTAACTGGCAAGAGTGTGGAATCTGTGCTGGACTCTTCCAGATACTACGTGATCCGTGTTGAAAGTAATGAGAATGGCTCAAAGCGACATGCATTTATCGGAATAGGCGTAAGTCGACATGCGCGACAATGTGCAGTTGCATCTGACCAGAAAGTTTGTGGAACGAACCGAAAGCTTTGACTTCACTGTCGCATTGCAAGACTGGACTCGGTACGTATGGGATGCGAAACTAATGAAGACGCCGTAAATCTGAGCTTGCTGCGCCTGTGCGTCAGACCAACGATGTACCGTCGCCCCATTTGCCGTCAGGACTTAGGCAGGACTTTTCCTTACCGCAGGGCGAGACCATCCATATCCGCATGCCCGGCCATGAGCACGCGCAAGTAACGCAAACAGTGACCTCGCGCACGTCCCCTGCAAACGACGCAACAATCCAGCAAACATCAACACGCCCAGCTATCGGCTTTGTACTTCCGCCTCCGCCTCCGCCTCCATCTAGTAGTCGACCGAAATAACGTATTCCTTACATGTACAATCTATGACGATGGTTTGCTTTCTTTATTGGCCTCTTGAGCTAGTGAGCGCATAATTGTGAGCGGCCCTTTTTGGGCACGATGTGCCATTTCTTTCTCTATGCGCGATGTCGAGGAAGCTGTATTTTTCTTGACATATGTTAGTGATTCCCAAAGGCATACGTACGCGTTTCTGGACAGCATCTTGCACAGCTGCCTTTTTTTTCGGCGCAATGCGTTTTCCAACTTTTGGCTTAGGTTGGGATGGTGCTCTGCGCTTCTGTTTCGTGCCTGGGATAGTAGGCCGCTTGAGTGGCTTGAATCCTTGCGGCATGGTCAAGGACCTTCTTTGAGAACAATCGTGTACCGCCAAAAAAAATCACGACGAGGAAAAACGCGCCCAATTCTGACTGGTCTCGGAACTAGGGTCCACGGCCGCCAAATGTCCAGCTCGTGCGTCAAAAAATCTTGACCGCGCTCCACATTCATGCTCCAGGTGCTACTAGCGCTGGTCGATCGAGTCATCTCACCTGACCAGTATGGCATACTGCTCGCAGGGGTCATCGTGCTCGCTCTTGTGCATAGCTGGGCCAAGGGGCCCTCTTTACTAGGTCGTGAAGAGCGTCTCGAGGCGTACCAATTGCGTGCGCGTGACAAAGATTCTAAGGCCATTGTGACAGCCGGTCTGAATGAAATGGCAGGTCGCGTCGTTCTCGTCGCAACTGGCGGCATGACACCCATGGGGCTTGTCGTGATCGCAATGCTTGCGCAGCAAGGTGCTCACATTGTTGTGCTTGTACCTGATTTAAGTTCCCTCGACGTCATACAAATGATTGACCTGCTCCGAGAAAGCAGTAGAAACGAGAATATTTTTGCCGAATCGTGTGACATGGGTGATATGGCGTCTATATCTGAGTTTTCGAAACGCTGGTTTACGGGAAAGATGGCCCAAGTACATCCTGAAGGCACATCTACTGCCGCATCTGCTGTTCATTTGCCGGGCATTCCGACAACCGAGGCACACAGGCTTGATACCGTCTTGTTCTTGCCGATGCCCGAGGGATCTACCCCCATGGGCTCGAGTCCAGACCAGTCGTACTTATATAATGTACTGGGTCCTTTTCACCTGGTTGAATCACTTCTTCCAAGTCTTCAGCAGCAGCCTTTATCACGAGATGTACGGATTGTGAGTGCAATTAGTCCTTGGTATGCCGCGGGCATGGCTCGCTTTGACTCAGTCATGAAGACTAATTCACGAGCCGTCTTCGAACCTTGGACGTTCACTGGTGCATCATCATTGCATTGGATTATTCTTGCCAAGGAATGGCAACGCCGCTTCGACATGATCGCAAGCGCTGACCAACGACCACGCACGCGTGTCCCAGGGATGGATGCAGAGGAAGATTCAGCACCTGTATCAGCACGGCGAAGCCACATCTCCTCTGTGCTTGTATGTCCTGGCTTTGAGATCTCGTCGCAGCTTTCCGTCTTTTTCGTCACCGATATGCTTTCTTCGCGAGTACATGCGCTAGTTCTGTGGCTACTATGGCTTAGCTTGTATCCATTTTTCTGGGTGATTGGTCGTCCGACCCAGCGTGCAGCAGAGGCTGTCGTATGGGCTATCTGTGCGCGACTTGAGTCAGAAATGCATACTTTCATGCGTACACATATGTCGCAGGGGGTACGTACTCCTGCTCGTAACGATGTTGAGGATGCGCGGCGCTGGCCTGGTATTCAGCCAGGACACGTCTACCGTGAAGGGCGACGGGTCGATCCGCCCGTTCCAGCCTCGTGCCGTGGCGCTGGCGCTGCGGCATTATGGGCGTCCACTGAGGCCGCGGTTCATGCCAAGCTCAAGTCAGCGTGAGCACTCGGTGGACACTTGCTGCACGAACAGGTCCTGTCATAGCGGGACGCACCAAGACAAGACGCGTGAGCGGGACACGGTTGCGTTTCCACTGACCCCATCGAGGCCGTTGGGATTCTTGCTCGTCCAATATGCGCTGCCGTCGCTCCAGCTCAAGCCATGCATCGAGCTGTAGTGCAGCTATGGCACGGCCGTGTCCCGTAGCCAACGCATAGTGACCTGTACTCACTGCTCCAGCCATAGATGCAACCGATACGGGCTGCGCCTCTAGCTGGTGAAGTTGCTCACGTGCCGCAGCTTTGAGTGACGTGGGGGGGTCGAGGGCCCTGTGCCATGCGGGTAGCGCATCCATCGCCGGCATGTGTAATGTCGCATTCTCATCAAATGCACCTCGTCTGCATGCTACGATGAGCACCAATACGAAAGGACGCTGATCTGGAGGTAGCGGCATAGGACGAGAACCCTGCAAAATGCCGTCGACGTACTGCCTGCGAGTCCATGCACGCGTCGGAACCTGCCGTCGTGGTACGGGCGAGCTCGACTCGATTCGACAAAGCGCCTTGTCTAGCTGCTCGGCCGCTTCAGTAGAGAGTGTGGGCACTATCACAGGTCGCTTGGCTACCGCCTCTCCCTGCTTTGCCCACAAATCTATGCCACCAAATGGGTAGGGAAACATGGTTGGATCTAGCTGCACACGCTTGGCAGGCGGTCGAGCAAGCCAATGGGCTTTACGTTTCTTTTCATCTTGGTCCGTGGCTGAAACATGTGCTGCATGTCCAACCCAGTCGTATGGGAATAACGGAAGCCCCATGTTCAGGTAAATTTCGCGCTGCTGAGCCTGTCCGAGAACTTGCACGCCTGTGCGGGCAAGCGCATTCCAAAATACCGCACCCCAACCACGCGGTATGAATAGTACGAAACCATACATAGGCCTTGTACCTGGTGATGTTTCAATATGGCGCTGAATCATCATAATCGTTAGGGTATCGTCCACGCGGGGGTGTACATCTCCGCGGGCGCGTCGCCGGTCAATCAATGCTGTAGGTGATGGGAGAGTATGGCGTTTTTGAAAGAAACGAGCACTTGTGTACCGAGGCAAATCTTCGTCTTGCAGAGACGCGTCGGTCAGGGCCAAGTGCCTATCACACCCGGACGTCTGCCTCATGACTTTTGAGCTGAGCCGAGGATCAATAACGTCAAACGTAAGAACCATGTCTGATGGCAGCCATGCCGTGGGTTCAGAATCTCGATGTACGATCTGATGCAACACGGTGGATTCGGGTTCCGTCGCATTGGCTCTCAGGTGCAGCACACGCCCAAGTGCATGGGCGGCATGATCACCAAGCACTTCAAACACGTTCCATCCTTCCTCAAACGCAGAAGCACCAGCAGGACGAGATACTGCGATATCTTTCGGAGGTCGCTTTGTCGCATCTTCGTGCCAAACACCAGCGGCTACTGCTGGTGATGGTGCCATGTCCACCTGTCGGGCCTGGATGTCTACATGCTTCGTCCACCTTTGAGGGACAGCGCAGATATGTCGCGGGCGTTTTTGTTCAGCTCGCAAGGTATCCAACGCATGCTCCAGCGCACACTGGAGATCGCCGACCGCCGCGGGATGGATGAGAAGCACACAGGCCCGTTTCGCGTGTCCGACGACGCGCGGCACCCATAGCACTTGCAACGGCGAAATAACCCGTAAAAATGCAGCCTGTGCTTTTGTGCGCTTTTGCGCACCGTATGGACGATCAAGCAAGGCTGTGCGACAAAGGCGTGATCCTGACGTCCATGAATCTTCCCAGCCATGTGCAGCACCAAGTAACATGAGAAAAAGCTGGAGACGTGTTGTCGCATCCACTAAGCGCTTCGCTCGCGCAGTCACGTAAAAGGCCGATGTATAGCTCGCGTCGTGCATTACTGCGTGCGAAGTCTTGCGCCAAGTCATGCGGAAGCTCTTATGATGGGGCGTCTCTGCGAGACTAAAACCCCAGCGACCAGCGCCTCCATCAGGTGCAGCTTTTTCACCGCTCATGCGAAAACGCTTCGCATGCCACATGTGCGTTTCAAGCCATCGCCGGTCCTTCCGTCCGGCCCTTGCTTTCAAAGCAGTTCGGCGGCGCACATAAGCTTTAAGCGTGCGTTCGGGCATGCGGCGTCGCATCTGGCTGCGTGTTTTCGCCGCTGTATTCGAGGCACGCAATTCAGCACGCGCTTTGCCTCTCAGTCTGCGAGGAAGCCGTAGCAGGTTGTGGGAAGCAGCACGTCGACGCAAGTGTCGAGGCAACAGTTGCCACGCTCGAGCATTGGTCGAGGCACGGGCCTGCGCCATCGCTCGGTGAAGCGCGAGGATCTCAGTTTTTCGTGCAGCAACCAATTCTTCTACATCCAAATTAGGCCTGACAGGCTCTGTCGGTGATATCTTCGTCGATTTGTTCCTACGCACACGCTTCAGATCGCATGCTGGCACTGGTGCGTCCGTGTCGGCGGCTCTTTTCATGAGGTTGGAAGCATTCCATTGCTTAGTCATATACATAGTCTTATATCACAATTTCTAGGCCCGTGCCCTGTCAATCTATATCTCCTGCCAGGACGATAGATAAACCACACGTAGCCGTTCGCCATCATGTTCAAGAAGCTCATTGCCAAAGCGACCAGAGACGAATCATCGAGTTCTACAGGAAGCGATTCTATGACATCCCCAGGGTTTCCGCAAGTGTCACACGGACAGATCAACCATAATACTATGAGCTCAGGCTTCTCCCAACATGGACAACCCAAACCCATGAACCAAGGAATTAACACATCTGCACCCATGGCTCATGCTTCCATGGGAAATGCTGCGACGCATTCTCATTTGAGTATGCACCAATCAAAGCAACATCCTATGTGGGCCCCTCCATTGTACGCTCAGCCCACCACGAAACACAAAGCTCCTAACCCGAGCTGCTCAACCATCGATGTGGCTGGACTTCCTGTCAATATATATGGACTCAATCATCTCACACCTCTTTCCGCTGGAAATGTTCCTGAAGTATGTATCTCCATTCACATGCACGGCCGGACTGGTTCTGCCAAAAATGAAGATGAACTTGTTCGCGAATTATGGCAAAATACTATCGGTGAGCGCCAGGGTCTCCAGGGTACAAATCGCGTGCGTGACTTTTTGATCGCCACGTTCGACCAGCGCAACCACGGCGCTCGCATGACAAACAAGCTGGGTCAGCGGACTTGGAAGGAAGGGAATCCAATGCACGCCGTTGATATGTATGGTATGATTCACGGCACAGCCTTGGATGTGTCGTTCCTTGTCGATATGCTCCCTGCCTATCTTTTTCCCGAGGGTGAACGAGTTGTGTCATTGTTTGCTGTCACGGGCAAGTCTCTAGGTGGTCATGCTGCGTGGCAAGTGCTTGCGCATGAGCCGCGTATTCAAGTGGGTGTACCCTTCATCGGCACTCCAGATTTCCAGAAACTGGTTGCTCAGCGGACGCGCTCTTCTGGCCTCGAAAATGGGCCACCACAAGTACCTAACTCCCTCCGTGTGCTAATGAGGCAGATTGATCCCGCTATGCAGCCACACAGTGAAGTAACCCCACTCAACCCCTTCTTCGGCAAGAAAATTTGCGTGTGCTCTGGTGAAGATGACAAGCTTGTGCGATGGTCATTTTCCGAAGAATTCGTCAAGAGTTTGGTAGTTGCACCACCGAACTCAGAAATTGCTCGATTGAGCCTGGAAGTTTTTGTGCAGCCTGAGACAGGGCACAAAGTCACTCCGGAAAGTATGTACGATAATGTTGTTATTCAGAATTTTCCACTCACACCTATCTAGTGCTTGCTCGTGGTGGCCGCTGGCTTGCGCAATGGGCTTTAGCGTATTGACTCTCCCAACATTAGCCATCGTGTTTATGGGAAAGTTCGATTTATTTCGTGAAGGTTGGAAGTTCAAACCATCCTTTACTCTCTTCCACTGTAAACAATTTCTCTTCTAGTCTCGTATTCTCTTTTTCATTCTATTGTTCCCACTTATTTCTTTTACGCAGCAATATTCGTAGAGAATCCAAGGATGCTGCTTGTATGTGTGCTTTTTTAAACTATGCGATCTTGGAAGCTGTCACAAACACATTTGCTTAATCAAATCCGATTTTTATGAATTGAACCTGAGGTACAACTACACTTCTAGGACTCTTGATAAAGTCGATCCGCATAGAATCAAATAACACATTCTTAGAACACTCACAAGCCATGTTGGAACATATACGATCGATCTGACTGGTAACCACTTCCAAGCGTCTAATTTACAAATGCTGAATCCATGTCTAAATAATAATACAATATCGACTCAAAGTGACTTCTCCGCCTCCATTTCTGAGGTACTGACGCACCCGATTTGTTGCCACAAAAGATCGATGCACAGGTCTAGTCATACATCCAATTAGCGATCAATATGAATCCATCATTCTGCAGAGATTTTTTGGCCATTGCTCTTCCAGGTTTTGAGGATTTTGCCGTTACAACCCATTTGCAACAATTGGTATGCGCAAGCTTAAATGTATACAGAGTTTGCTCGGCAGCACTAAAGAGCTTGAGGCCAATTCAAACTGCAGCTAGGAGAGAAGCTACGTGTATCGGTGATGAATAGGGCAAAGCACGACCCACCCTACCACAAACCACGCTACCTGCAAAATGAATCGAAGCATCGGGCATCTCAAGCATGTGTGGTATCCCATCTCTATTCGTATAAATAACGGAATCATTCATCATATGAAGATGACTTGTTCTGGACAAAAAAGATGTTTGGTTTCGATGTAATACATGCGGAAAAGTTGATCATGACAAAACATTGTTGAAGTCACACTTTCACACTTTGGTTTACCGGTTCCTCCAGAATCAACGCTACAATCTCAATCGTGTGCATTAAAAACTAGTACTGAATACGCTAATTTTTTTTGCCTGCAATAAAAATCTCAAGCGACTATGTGCTAACAAACAGTAAATTGATTTCATATCCTAGAGCGTAATTGTCGTTTAGAAACACTGAAATAATAAGCTCAAGTAGGATTCATGGAATGCCAATGTTCTCGGACCTTGACAACGTTGACCCTGTATTATGCTTTGAGAATGACGAAAATAATCTCTATAACATCGTGTTTTCCTTGAACAAAATAGAACTCCTGAGCTACTCAAGCACACTAGCTCCTCTCACGTCCGACATAAATCAATAGTATATCAATAGATGGTATGGACATTGCAGATGTCACTTCGCGTCTGAATCGGCAACTTTATGTTAGTTGCAATAGGGGTCTAAATGCTGCATTTTGCACGTTGATACAAAGTGTGCTTATTTTTCCTAAGCTCTGTCTTAAGGGTGCATCCTATTGCCAGCACTGACTTCTCAACTTGATGCAAAGAAACAAGAATAGTAATATGTCACAAGCCCATTTATCCACGGCTCATTAATATGCAATAAAGATTGAACTGGTTATGATGCGAGCGCTTAAAGTTCGTGTTTGGATGGATCGAATGATTCGCGTAACTTGCACACTCCCAGTGCTTATTTACATCTCACACGTGAGTAATTTATCACAGATCAGGGGTCTTAACTTGGCGTACGTGCATCGGATATCACGGAATAGCATGGTTTACGGGAGAGACCACGTGGTCTACGTGCCACGAATTCGTCGACTTAAGTTCCGTGTTGGGTCAACGTCCACTCGCAACGGACAATCAGTGGAGGGCCTGCATAAGGTTTTTCCAAAATCGGTAAATGAGACAGGATGTTTATTGGCCACGTGGCAGCCCAACATATCTGTTGTTTCCGGGTTGCCCTAGCGTAGTACTTGTCTTAGACCAAACACCATGTCGGAGCTGGTGCACAACTCACGCTCCACGGAAGGGCGTTTTGCGCACCCTTCGTTGGGTCGTTCTCATAAACACATGAATGTATTTCTTCGCCCGTTCGGTGAGGACAAGTCTAAGGTACACGATGATGCGGATCTTGCCGCTGCCCGTAAGGCAGTAATGAATGCTGGTCTAGTAACGCCGAAACGTCGGACGAAGGCTAAAGCAACCGAACCATCTGTTCGCACAGTACGCACGACGACTGGATTACGTCGAATCGTTTCCGAGGATGCTCCCGTCCGTCGCACCCCGCGCAAATTCACGAACATGACGGCAGAGGCAATGCTTGGCGAAGTGCCGCACGCACCTGCTTCTGTGTTTGCTGTTGGTGGCCCTGCCGTCCAAGCAGTAGAGTTCAATGAGCGTAGGGACGGTGCGGAAAGTGGATACAAGTCGTCTCGCTCCGAAATTGCTCGTGAAGAGGCAGCCCGCATCCATGCACGTCGCTTCCGTCGTGAGCGTGCAAACGCTGATGCGATCGCTGAAAGAGAGGCCCGACGTCTTGCTGAGGAGCAAGAAGAAGAAGAAGAGGAGCCAGAACTGGATGTAGAAAAGGCAAAGCCTAGGGGCAAACGACATGCAGCTGCCTCGAAGGGCAAGTCGATGTTCATCGAAGATGATGCGCCCCCGCCATTGCCTGAGAAGGATCTCCCTAGCATCGAGCCGTCTCGATCTTACCTGCCTCTGTTATCTACTGGAACGAGTTCCTTCCCTACCTCTGTGAGTCAAGGCTCTCTGGATCACAGCAACTCGAAGCAATACGCGTCTCAGCCATTGAATTACATGTCTGACTACAGCACAACCAAAGTGAACGTGCCTTCGTCTACGAAGGCTTCGAAGGAGACAAAGTCTAGCTTGGCAGGAGCTGCTGAACGCGACAACCTCACTCCTGCGCAGTTCGCTGAAATGGCCATGGCAGACTTTAGCACTGTGCGCACAGGTTCGACTCTTCCGGACTATCTATCTCAGCGTCCAAGCAAGACTTTGTTCGAAGAGAAGCCGGATCTGAAAGAAGCAGGTACTGCTGCACCCATTTCTCAAGAAAATGTTGACGCGCCAAAGCACAGGGAACCTGAACAAGGAGAGGCCAAGGAAGCGACTGAGAGTTCTGATGATAAAGAGGTTTCATTGCTGCCTGATGTCTCAACTGTGTCTGATGCCGCAAGACTCAAAGAGGAAAATGTGGCTGAGGTTAACCGCAAGGAAGCAGAGCTTGCGCGCCAGGAAGCTATTCTGGCACGCTTGGAGGCCCAGAAAGCTCGCGAACAAGCAGAACAAGTCCGTCGTGAGGCCGAGCAAATACGGCGCGAGGCTGAAGAGGCACGCCAAGCCGCGATGGAGGCGAAACGCTTGGAAGCCAAGCTGCTTGAGGAAGCTAAGCAACGTGAGGAAGCCAGGAAAGCCCAAGAAATCAGCAGGGTAGAAGAGCTGACGAGAATTGACAATGCCAAGAGGGCTGAAGAGACCAGACTGGCAGAAGAGGCTCGGAAACAAGCAGAAGAGGCCAGGAAACAAGCGGAAGAGGCCAGGAGACAGGCAGAGGAAATCAAGCGCCAAGTTGATGAGGCGAGGAAAGCCGATGAAGCAAGACGAGCTGAAGAGGCTAAGAAGGCAGAGGAGATCCGTAAAGTTGAGCTTGTGAAGCAGCAAGAGGCAAAGAAGGCGGCGGAAGCAAAGAAGTTAGAGGAGTCGAGGAAAGCAGACGCAGAGAAGAAGGCAGTGGAGGCAAAGAAGCTGGAGGAATCGAAGAAAGCTGAAGAGGCAAAGAAAGCAGCGGAAGCAAAGAAGGCAGAAGAGGAGAGGGCAGTGGGAGCGAAGAAGGCGGAAGAGGCAAAGAAAGTAGAACAGGAGAAGGCAGCGGAAGCGAAGAAGCTGGAGGAATCGAAGAAAACAGAAGAGGCAAAGAAAGCAGCGGAAGTGAAGAAGGTACAAGAGGAGAAGGCAGCAGGAGCGAAGAAAGCAGAGGATGCCAAAATAGTGCAAGAGGCCAAGAAAGCTCAGGATGTCAAGGAGGATCAAACAACCAGGACCGGGTCAACGCCCGGCAAATCAGCTGCCGCAACTAGCTCCGCCGCCGCCAAGGACACAGCTCCGTACATGTCTCCTTCAAAGAGCTCGAGGATGCCAGAGTACCTTCGGGTTAGCCTTTCGAGCCTTGTTCGCAAGCCAACGCGTTCGAAGCTAAGCGAGAAGACGCCAGACTCTGCACGTTCTCCATCTAAGTTTAGCCTGACTTCAGCGCGATCGCAGCAAAGTCTTTCGAAAGTTAGCCATTCGATGTCTGCGCAGACACCTGCTGCTACGAATGATAAAAACACGCCGAAGACGATTGCTTCGCCTGCCGAAACCGGCCCAATGCCTCCAAAGAAGGATGAGGGTCACACACAGTCACCAACACCCCAAGTTTCCAAGCCTACGAGTCCCATGTCTGCAGTGAATGAACCCAAGGTGCTCAAAACGGACGCAGTGTCTCAACGTGCTGCACCCCAGACAGAGGCTGTGTCTCCCACGAAAGATGTCGCAACCAAGCCAGTCACGTTGTCTCAAATGGGAGCCGTGCCGCCTAAGAAGGACAAGGAACCTGTGTCTCCAACGCAGCCAATTCCAAAAGACACGTCTTCAAGTGCTGGAAAGCCAGAGCCAGTGTCATCTAAGGCGAATGCTGTCTCTTCTCCAGCTCAGCCACAGCGTGTATTCCCTAAGCTGGAGATTGTTCATGTGACACCGAAGGGTGCACCAAAACCGGCGTCATCTTCGACAAAGGTTACATCTGCCTCAAATGTGGGACCTGATGACAAGATGCCGCTCCCGGGAACTGTGCGCAAGTCTCCCAGCAACTTATCCTCATCGATGTCGATGCCGTCGATGTCTTCTCTCCCTAAGGGTGAAATGTCGTCTCGGTATGGTCTGTTTATTGTCGGCGATGCCCTGGGCAAGCCGAAGCTGGCGGAGCCGTCGAAGAAGCAGCAGGAAGAGCAGCAGCCTCAGGCTGCAACGCGCGAGCCATCGGTTGCTAGCGCATCTGTTAATAATAATGAGCTTTCGAAGAGTCCGCTTGTCAAACCCGAAACGCGTGAATCTTTGTCTTCCGGTGCATCGTCTGCGTCAAAGGCATCCCCCGCTATCCCTAACATTGAGCTTCTCAGGCTTCAGAAGACATCAGACAAGCATGCGGACACCAAGCCTTCTGGTTCAGAGTCCGAGCCCCCCACGAAGTCCGCTATTTCGAAACCTTCTGACAGGAAGCCTGTTCCCCCAGTCAAGTCGGACGACTTTGAGCGTTCTGACGCCAAGCCAGTGCCTCCGTTTAAAATGGACGATAAGGAGCCATCCGAATCCACAGACCGCGCACCGAGCTTTACTTCCGACTCTAAGGCTGCTCCAGCTATTCCGAACATTGATCTGACGAAGCAATTCACAGTGTCAACGGCGGCATCCAGTGAGCGCGCTGATGGACATGCAAATGAATCTACAATGCTCAAGACGTCGGAGTCAAAGCCTGTGCCATCGGTTTCCTCACCGTCGAAGTTTTCGGGTCCAGCTTGCACTGAGGAGCCGCTGACATTTTCGTCGGCGAACTCTAAGCTAGCGCCACCAATTTCGACGGCGGACTTGTTTAACTTGCAACGTCGAGAGACTAATTCAGGTGAGACGAGCGCTGTCCCAGTGACTCGCTCGGTTACTGAGGCTGATCTATCAAAATCGCCATCTGTGCCTGCGTATTTGTCGAACAACTTGGTCTTGGCTAAGCCTGCAGCTCAATCGGACATCGGTGAAATCGACGCTCGTAAAACACCAACCGCTGATTCAAAGGAGGCCCCGAAGTCACCTTCAGCTGTGCCATTGAATGAAGAGTCCAAGTCAAACAACTCTGCAAGAACGTCTTCGCTTACTGGAACGAAAGAACTTGAGAAAGCGCCTGAGCCATTTACAACTTCCTCGGCGAATCCAGCCGATAAGAAGGCGGGATCGGAAACGGGAACCGAATCGAAGGCGCCAGTACCCCCAGTGAAAGACGGGAGTCCAAAGACAGAAGTCCCGAAGTCGCGCGTGTCTGAAGCAGAAGACAAGAAGAGTACTGAAGACAAGGTGACTGAGTCCATCTCTGAGTCGAAAGAGAAAGGGGAAAAGACTGAAAAGGCGTCGGAATCGGAAGCTCCTGAGGGATTGTTGAAGGATGTCAAGTCAGTGACAAGTAAAGTGTTGTCTTAATGCCTATGCTCTTAAAAGTGTTGAATTCGCCTAATCTGCACCCGAAGTTTGCAGCAAGGTCTACTTTAATGAATACACAGAATTCAGTTCAATCTTTAAGTTCGTTCTAGTTCGTATGAAAAAAAATATGATTTCTTGCGCGTACGGAACCACGATCCATATTTAATTCTCATTTCTGCTTCCTTCCCATAACCCTACATAGTCAATTCCAGCTTCAGCAGGAAGTGGGCCTTCTGCACTGCGGCGGGCTTTAAAGCGCATGCCGCCATGTTTGCGTGAGGCTACCTCATTACTAGCCCGGCTTTGATGACTGCTGGCGGTAGCCACAGCGTGATGGGCAGATGCGTTCGAGTTGCGTGTCTTTTCCTTTGGTTTCACTGCTGCGCTGCTTCGTGTTTTAGCCGTCTGAACCGTAAGTACATACTATACGCACAGGCTTTTTCTTGTAAAATTTCTTCTCGTCAGTAAAGAAATTGAAAACATACCGCCGATCGACCCATGCCGCCGACACAAACAAACTCGAATTCAGCAGAAAAAACCACGCCAACCTTGACGCTGCGATGTGGGAGAAATATATTTAGGTTCGCAGTGTGTGCTTCAGAGACGAACGACAGCCTCATGTGGAGAAAACATGTTCGTCACCTCTTTGCTTCGTCCACGACCGTCAATGTGTTTGCCTGGCGTGGCCAGGTCTCGCATGGTGGCCATTGGACGCGCAAATCACGCAGTATCCATCTTTTCTTTGAAACGAGTGTGCGGTTCACGTCTAATATCACGCTCATGCACGCGGCATCAGCCTATGGAGCAGACATTGCCTGCAACTCCTGATACCTACCTTGCTTTGCGTGCCTCACCTTTCGAGCTTCACACATTACCGGTGACGTCGTTTGAAGCACTTATATATGATGCAGGGCGCTCTGGGTTGTCAGGCCTACTTGGACGCATCATATCCGATGTGCTCGAGCATCGTGCCGCTGATGCAGAGACAGGACGCCAGGATCAGTTGCTACTCGCATTGTTAAATATGGCCAGCACCTTTCAAAAACAAGTGCCAATTGCACCAGATATTATCGTGCAGCTTGCGTCGCAGTATGTGCAAAACGCAGGCGTCAAACACATGCCTGCGCACCTTGCGGCTCATATCATGCGCTGTACGCTCGGACTTCCAGAGCGCACAACCGAGCAGCATGAGCTGGTGTTGAGTTTATTCAAACATCTAGCTAACACAGCTGAATATCCACTGTTGGAAGAGGGGTTACATGTGATTGAATGCGTCATGCGCGATGATACGGTCTGTCTTACGACGGTGATGGGTCTTGTGTCGCAAACCGCGCATGTTGACGGCGAACGACTCGGCGAACATACTTTAGAACAAGCGCGTGCAGATGGTTTTGCTTGGCGTCGATGGGTGCGTGAGGCAAGTGGCTGGGTAGGTGTGAATGACCTTTTGCATGACAAAGCAGATCTACAGACTCATGCATTGCGCATTTCAATATGGTCGTTGTGTTGTCGCGCTTGGATTCGACTTAATCGCTCATCGCGTTTTCGTGACTCACTCTGTCACCTTCGCGCTACATTCAGCTGTGCCACGGAGGCAGTCACTGCCGGAGCTGTGTCACAGGCACCACCCAGTATGTTGGTACTAAAGGGTTTGTTGCAGGCACATCTCGTGCAGTTGGCTGGCATGCATACAGCCAATGCTATCAAAACAGCTCTTGTTTCGATTCGGCATGTGCCGCCTGAAGAAGTCTCGCAACTTACACCGTGGGTCATCCAGACCCTTTGCGAGCGTGCTATTCAATTGGACGAGACTCGCACTGCTGCGTTCATATTGCAGCATTATGTATCATGCGCTAATCGAGTATTTGGAAACACACAGCTACTGACGCAATTTTTACGCGGTCTGCCTGATCAGCTTATGCTTGCCATTCTGGAGTACCTCGCTCATACAGCAGCCATGACCGAAGCCGCAGAATGGGCGAAGCTTATTGTCGGCCGCATAGACGATTTACACATGGACGCACGTCCTGAGCCACTGCGCATTCGCTGGCTTGTCTGTTTATGTTCACTTCAATTGTCGGACCAAGCCCGCTGGTTGTACATGCGATGGACTGGCTCCTCAGGGGAACCTCTCGATAACGATATTCGTGCGACTTGCCAGAATCAACATACATGTCAGGCTTCTATGCGCAACGGCCATTTTCTTGCTCGTGTGTACGAAGTGCTCGGTCCTGTGGATTCATATCTATCAAAGAATTCAGAGATACCCCCTCCGCTGGACAGCAGCGTGCCTGGCTCTCCCCCATGCATCTTGGTTTTGGTGCGTCACTTTGCAAATGGCGTGGACGCATCATTTGCCCGTGCTGTTCGCGATGATTTCCTCAAAGTGGTTTACTCAGGACGTAGCAGTCTGCCAGAACATTACCATCTGACTGCTCTCATGCAAGCATCGTTTATGCTCGGTGATACACAGGTGAGTTTGCGTGCCTTGCGAACCTTGCAATCGTGTCAATACAAGTTGGATAGCAAGGATGTATCTGTATTGCTTCGGGGCGTAACAGATCTAGCACCTGCTTTGGGCTTGTCATTGCTTGCGGAGGTTCCTCGTCAAATGCGCCAGAACCCACATCTGTATGCTGTGGTCATGGCGCGATGTATTCGTGCACATAAATTCGACTTGGCTGATCGCGTGTATGACATGGCTTGTGACCTAAACATTGGTCCACAGCTTGTTGCTAGTGCACCTACCGTTTTGCTTTCTTGCTCTAGAGACCGTCCGCCTTCATTCGTGCACCGAACCTTAATGATGTTACGCGATGGCTGGCAACCTGAGTATCATTTTTTGAATTGGATCATTCGCACAGCTGCACGTGGGATGACCCCTCGGGATGCTCGTTCTTCCAGCGTACGCTTTCGTGTTTCTCGGGATCAGGACGTTGCTGCAGCTGTCAATTTGTTTTGCCACGTCGCTAATAAACGCGAATATGTGGACCCACCTACTGCCCGGCTTGTTCTGTTCCAGATCGTGCTGCTAGCTCGGCGCCATGCGCGGCGCGGATCACTGTCTCTAGCATCAAAATGGAGATCGCGTTGGATTTCTCATGTTGACAGTGTGATGAAAGCATTGTTCGCATCGCCTATGTGTTTCGACTCATCAAATCCTCCTGATATCCAAAACGAAAGTATGCTGAATTACTATCCTGAAAACACTTTGCCTCTTCCGATGTCTGTCGTAAAACAAGCAATCCTTGCATATATGAGTCTACACGATCAGCGGGGTGTGCAAGACCTTTTTACTTGGATTAGAAAACACGGGATCTTGCCGACCGACATTCTTGCGAAAAACGAACATGCAAACTTCAATGCATTGCTGCAAATTCCTTATCCTGAAAATCACGATACGTCAACATAACAGTGGCTTTCCATTTGATTCCGCCATACTAAATGCAGCATTTTGTACTTGCGAGTCGCTGCCTAGGAACTACATGTACATGATACCCCTCTCTTGTATAGTTAAAATGGCTTTTCCACAAAGCCGTCTTATTCATAACGCGGGTATTTCCTGTGAAGCAATCTTACGGCTTTGATAACATGACGAACTGTGGCAGTTCTGTTTGCCAACCACCATTGCCTCAAGGATGGATGAACCTCCACTTCATTAACTACATCTCCACTGCACGTAGATCGCTCCTACCTTACGGACATCGTGTTTTACACTCGTTTGACGACGTCAACATGCCTGTATTTTCACGATCAGCCGCACGGGCTCGTGTAGCACAGCGTCGTTTTTATTCAAAAATGACACCTAGGCTTGTGGGTGCGCCACCTATTGCCCAAGCTTCCTCGGTACGTTTGGGGCATGCATTGTGTCTAACACATAGCGTCCATTTGCTGGGGGACTCCTTGGTTTTTTTGCAGGGTTAAGTATTGCATCTGTGGCTGGATTGTATTGGCTTCGTCATGAATATTCCATCGCATCTGAGAGTGTAGTAAAAAGCAGTGAGCGACTAGCAGATGTCGCGCACAATGTACGTGGTCAGGGATGAGAGATATCTTCTATCATCGCATGAGCGGACGTGCTTACATGTGCAGGTGACCCATTATTTGCAACGCATCGCTGTATTAGAGCAGCGAATGAACCATATAGAAAAAGTCCTTGTCACCCGCGAAGAGGTCCATGACGCGTGGGATTCGCACCGAAAATTGTACTCGGACATGTTTGAAGAGACCCTTACGTTGCGCGAACGTCTATGGAAGCTGGGTACGTTTGTCTTTCCCGCAATCCATATTGACTCAAATTACAGAACATGACATGTTCGCTACGCGTACGCGGGCAAGGGAGCCTCCTAACTGGGACAAACCGTTAGATCAAGTTCCTCCCATGCCTCCTGTCCGACTTGTTTAGTCTCATCCATAGCCATCTTCCGTCATACGCATATTTTTCAATTTATATGGCCTCTGCCGATTTGATTTTGACAGCCAAGATTCAGATGCTTTATAATGCACGTTTGGAAACTCAAAACATTTTTATTCTCCGCTGTCTGTTCCTTTGAACCCCACTGATCCTGGGGTCATATCCCTCAACGATTGCGTCAAATTTAGGCGACCATGTCGCCAGGTCCGCGCAATCCGGAGCATCAGCACGAGATTGTGCCAAATACATTGCTTGCTCTTGTTCCCGATCGAAAGCAACTCGAGCATGCGCGTTTGCAGCGTGTGGCTGCACGCCATCGCGCATGCTCGACCACAAAACGTCCTCGATTTGACTGCAAGCACGATAATACACTCGCCAGCAATATGAGTTACGAAGCGCAGGACGAGAATTTCCTGCCGCGAAAACGATTTGCAACTGAGCCGACGCAGCGATATGTGCCAGTCACTCCCAATGACCGCTTCTGGAGTGGTGCTATCAAAGTATGTTCCAGTCACACGAAACTCACAAGCACAGGCAACCTATAATCGTTATGCCCGTGCATCTCGCTCTGGGACTCGCCTTGACCAAGTACTCTTGCCAGCAGTACCAAAAAATCCACATGGTTTGCAAAGGGTCGTGATGGCTTCATACGATGTCGAGATCGAATGGCTCGAATCATTGGTTCCTGAATCTGTACCGGTAACATACATTGGAAACCCACCGCGAGGTACTTCTACTGCTACAGTACTACCTGGACTCTATACAAATGATGCAAACATGAATTGGGAAATGTGTGTTCCACACAAACCTCACGGACGAGCGTTACAACATATGAAGTTTCTCCTCTTGTTTTTCAATACGCACTTGCGAGTCGTTGTATCTACAGGCAACCTTACGAGGCTGGATTGGTCACGATATGAAAATGTATGTTTATTACATGCTAATCTCAGATGATGTACATACAAGATTTCCCGCGACAAGGCTTGAGTATGGAGGAATTGGATACTGCACAGCTTAGTGCAAGGGGCAGCGGCGAGGAATTCTATCGGGAGTGGGAGCGTGTGCTTACTTCCCTCAGTATACCCGAATCACATGCCATAAGGCATGCTCTGCAGCAGTACCATTTTCGACGCGCGCGGGCACATTTAGTAGCAAGTTGGCCAATTACATCTGTTGCTCGCGGGTGGCATGACATTGAGCAGGCGGGACTAGGTCGTCTGGGCCGAGTTGCAAGAACTGTTTGTCCAAACGCACCGGTACCTGGAATGCGCATTGAGGCCCAGGGATCTTCTTTGGCCTCGTACGATCGACGATGGCTCGAGCACTTTTACCTCGTGGCTTGCGGGTATAGTCCGTCCAAGGTGGTACCTATCGCTTCGAAGCGCGCTGAACACGCCTCGCCAGAGTTTACACGTGTAACAGGCTCGTCAAACTGGCCGGCCATTCAAGTTTTATTCCCAACGCAGTCATATGTCGAGCATGTGAGCGTCGAAGGCAGTATGGGTGGCGGCTGCTTTTTTGGCAAGCCCGAGGAGTTTCGTAAGCGTGGTCTTCGTTGCTTGTATGCACAGCCTGTCTCATCTCGAGGTCATTTGTTAATGCATGCAAAAAGTCTTTTGGTTACAAATCATGATAATTCATGCGGCTACGTATACCTTGGTAGCCACAACTTTACTCGTGCTGCTTGGGGCACTATCTCAGGCACACAGGCACAACCAACACAATCACTAAGTAACTGGGAACTCGGCATCGTGCTCCCTCTCACGGAATATGATGCGTGGGATGCTATTCCCTATAACCGACATATCGAGCCATACGGTGCTGACGATATTCCCTGGGATGCAAGTAATTTGTTGATATGATATGTCCTCCGCTCGCCCACGATTTTATGTCGGTCATATATTTTGCGTGCTGGGAGAGGGCCACATTTGTGGAGGACAGGCAGGGTCCTATGCCTTTTCTGGTTGGTAGAAGGAGAGAAAGTTTGGGAGCCAGGCTGCTAACTTGGCTTGGGGGCGAGCCACGAAGAAGCTTGGTCTGAGGTCGCATTTGTGGGTTGGCGACGCCACGTACGCACACTTAGTTGATAGGCGAGCAGATGTCTACGTACGCTATAATGATGCTTGTTGCTTATTCGAAGGAATCTAGCTCTTTCCGAAGGCGAGGTCTACAGCCAGCCAGCAAATACGGGAGTTGGCTCGCACGAGAACACACAACTCGTCGCGGCAATCGACGCCCTAAAGGTATGCTAATCTGGAATCACTCACGACAAAAAAGCGAACAACCCACCCTGTGCGTATTGAGGACTTTGCTCTTGTTCATGGCCTCAATAGCTTGCTTGACCAAAACAGCACTTTGTTCCAAAGGTTTAAGCAGCACCCGAAAGTTCGTTATGATGAAAAGACGGACCTTTGGAGCTACAAGGTATGTATTCCTATTTGTTTTTCGTACAAATGCGTGGGCATGTCAAGAACTTCGCTAACCGTAGCTAGCCTGACTACGAAGTGCACTCAGCGGGCGACATTGTCTCACTTCTCCGCAAAAAGTACTACCATCCGTTTGCTCTTACGTCAGAATCTTCAGCTGCAGGCATGCGTGTGGCTGAACTGCGCGAATCCTATCCACCAGCACGAGAGGCCATTGAAGAGCTTGCGAATGAAAAGCCTGTTGAAAAACGGCAGGTCCTTGTTCTTAGAGGCAAACGCGATGGATCTATCAAGCACGTGTTTTGGAATCCCATCCAAGGTGATCTTGTTAAGCCCATTGACGATGAATTTAAGGAACTATGGCACAGCCTCAACGTTCCGAATGTTGTCGATCTCGCGACAGACCTTGAGAATGAAGGTCTTTCAGCAACCAAGTTGATCGAAACAGCGCCCAAAGCAACTTCACACTCTACTACAGCTGCACAGCGGGGTAAAAAAGGCAAGCGCGGCACAGCTCCACGAAAATTCAAACTACAGAACACCCATTTGAAGGGCGTCGATCTAAGCAGGGATTTCGTCAAGCCCGGCAACAACTAAGCAGCATAAACATTGAACCCATCAGAGAGCATGCTCTTCTTCCCCTTGTGTATTTTTACCTTATAAATACGTGCTTGTTCTTCTCAAGCATCATTTCATCACGACACATGGTGCTGGTTCAATTGACGGCTTAATGCATCTGAGTCGAAGTCAGCAAGCATGTACGCACCGTAAGGATGTTCGGCTGCGTCATTTTCAGCCACGGCAACGTCACCAACATCCTTTGGCGTACCATCCGCACTCATAGGCTCACCTAGGATATTGTAGGTAGCGTGCTCGCTTGAAGACTTTTGGATCGTTCCGCGTGATGCCGCTCTGCCGTGATGTAAGCGAGCTTGCCTTTGTACTTACACTTGTGCCTCTTCACGACGGCGGATGGCCTCAGCACTAGAGGCAGAGGACGATGCCGAGCTAGAACCCATTTGGTTTGCGTAAAATTGCTGTTGTAGCCGTTGCTGTTGTTGGTGCTGCTCCATCATGGCCAGGCGCTGTTGAGCTTGCAAGCGGACCTCGCGACGAAAGCTGATTACTTCCTGAAGAATGAGCTTCTTCATACCATCAATATCATCGACTTGCTCAAAACTAAAGTCAAACTTGTTCGCACACACTGGCTCATCATTCGGATCATGCCAAACAGCCAGGTACGGATGCTCCAAAGCTTCGTCACAAGTGATACGTTGCTCAGGATCAAAGGAAAGCAGGCGGCGAAGCATGTCGAGTGCAAGCGGTGTTGCCTCCGGGTATAAATGCTCGAAAGGTACAGGCTTCTTGTACGGTAATGAGCGAATGTACTGTTGCGCACGAGGACTAGCTACACGGCACAACATGGGCTCCGGAGGCGTTCCAATATAGTACAAGATTTGGTTCAGCTGATCGACATAATCATGGCCCTTGAAGAGTGGGCGTCGACCTAGAAGCTCAGCGAGAATGCAGCCGACAGACCATAGATCAATCGCCGTCGTGTAGTTCTGGTGTGATAACATGATCTCCGGTGCTCGGTACCATCGCGTGGCGACATACTCTGTCATAAATTCCTGCTGGCCTGACATAACGGTGTTTTGCTCTGGGTCGAAGCCACGCGACAAGCCAAAGTCACAAATCTTTAGCTCACAATCTGCATTGACAAGCAGATTACCCGGCTTCAGATCACGGTGAAGCACATTTGCACTGTGAATGTACTTCAAACCACATAGGGTTTGGTAAATGAAGCTCTGGAAGTGCGCATCACTCAGCGGCTGTCCCGATCGAATCTGTGAAGGTTAGCAACTGCTGTTTGCACATCCGCAGTCTGTGTTTCAACGCACAATCGCATGAAGATCAGCCTCCATAAGCTCCTCGTACAAGTATACCTCATTAAAGGCAGACGGATTAGTGATGTCCAGATCGTACAAGCACGTAATATTTTTATGCCCCCGGAAATGGCGCAAGAGCCTAAAGCTGTTAGCATGAAAAGCAAGCATGGTCATATACATACTTAAGTTCACGAAGAGCACGCTTCGTAAGAATCCGCTTGTTAAATACATTCGATACCTTCTTTATCGCAATGCTTTCGCCAGAAGCAACGTGTACAGCCGAAGCCACACATCCATATGCGCCTTGACCGAGTCCCTTCTTAATTTTGTACGCAGGGTCAATCCAAAAGGTTTGTGACAGCACAGAAGCTTCTATGCGGTGTTGTGGCTTATCACTCACGACACTCATGTCTGCGTGAGCGGGTCTTCTGGTTACCGATGGCTTGTCTGACGGCAAAAGCTGCAATGAGGTTCCGGCGTCAGCAATCGCCAATTTGAAGACCTCCACCCTTTGTGCGACGGTGTCGTCATCACACGTTCATTTGAGTTCTCGTCTATCGGCCGACTCTGCCATATTTGGCTTCCAGTGTGTGTGCGTTGCCTGTCTTGTAAGGTGCACAAGCCACCCATTTGACTCTATGGCCGCGGAAAGAATTTCTTGGCATAGCATCGCTCTGCGTCAAAAAGCATCTGTGCCGCACACGTGATGCGACTTAACATGGTGACAGACCAATGAGCTTACACACGTGCACCAAAATTTCGCCAACGTGCCCACGTCGAGAAAACTGGCACACGAATTCGTTTCAGACGTAGGTGGTCATTGGACTATCCTCGCAGCTCCGGCTTTGCTCAAGCCATTGTAATACGAAGTCTTCACGCACATGCCTGCCTTTGTTCGAGATACGTGCTGCGGCCTTATTTAAGTGTCGTTCAATTTAATTCCACCCAGTCACATTTGTGGCTGCATTCGTGCTACGCTATTCCCCTGGATGATGAAATGCCTCTTCATTTTGGCGCGCCATTCCCCCTCTCCCCTGGCCGTTGCCTCCCACGCTGCACCGTCCTTGTCGGCATTTCGGCGCCGGTCGAGACGCGCGGTCATATCACGTGACAAGTCCCTGTATTCGCACTTCGTTCCTCGGTATGACTCTTTGGCCCCATCGCCCTTGGTGACGGTTGTGTCATGTCCCATGAATTGGCTAAAGACATAGTCACTACTCTGCGAACGTCGTGGAAGTTTGCTGCTATATGTCAATTCTTGATGACATTCAATGACGCATTGCAGCTGCAAGATTTTCAAACCCACGTACGTATCTGAAAGTACAGGGAGTGACGAGAACTCACATGTCTCTTAGCGTCTAGAGACAGCTTTTGCGCAAGATGATATGTCATATATCTCATGGCTCTTTACGCAACTTCTCCGATTTGTGTCGCAGAATCGCTACATAACGTACGTGCACAATCTAGCTTCCCCACTCACATGCATGTCAGTCAGGATCACTGGGAAGATGCCTTCCGCCAATATTGGCACACTTACCGACAACCATCCGAACGTGCGCCGCTTGGCACACAAGATATACCGGTGTCATGGAATGCCCTCGATACATATGAAAAGGTACGTGTTCATCTAGGGCCTCATGGTTTGCAGCTTACGTGTCTACATGAATTGTGCGAGTGGCAACTTGCATGGCCAGAGCGACTTCGACGTATGAATGATTCTGATGATGATGCGGTCACTTGGGTACGTGAAATGGCTATGCCATCTACTATTGGTCCTTATATATCTAACCTGTAAGCGTGTTCTACCTGCAGGTTGGGATCGCGAAGGCAATACGTATTGGCTCTTCGATGATAATCGCTTATGGGTTCAGCGTGCTCCTCCTAAGCGTTCCAAAAGGAACCAGTCGCTAAGTTGCCAGCCCTCTTCAACTTCGAAAGCGAAAAGGCGCAAAACGAGCTCGAGACCTCCGCCCCGTCCTGCTGGCCGCCGTTCATCACGTCTGAATCCACATTCAGGAGCAGATCAAAGCGATGTCTCTGCGTCCGAAGCACCCACCCGCAACAGGGAAGAGGGCCTCTTCAATTCTGACTCGGATCTGTCGCCTCCAACAGATCCTGAAAAACCATGGACTGAATTTGAAACAATTTGCGTGACACGCTCTGAGTGGGAGAACTTTGCTGGGCGCTTTGAGCATTCAAAGCATCCAGACGAACGAAACCTTCATGTTTACATTAGCAAAGAAGTTTTGCCGCCTATTCTTGATATGATTCATGCAGAAGAGAAGAAAGCAGCACTAGAAGCGGCACTCTCGAAGCGGAAACGCAGTAGCCGCATCGCATTGCGTGATAGTGAACGCGAGCAGCGAGAGCGCGAGGAGGCGGAGCTCCGTGCACTAAAAGAGCGTGCTGCGGCAGCGCTGAAAGCGGAGCGCGATCATCAGGCGCGTGAAGAAGCTGAATCGCAGGCGCGAAAGAGCCGTGAAGATCGACTACGTGAGCGTGGCGAGCGCTTGCTTGCTAGAGAGCGTATGATAAACGAGCGTCAAAAACGCGCAGAAGAAAGAAGTAGAGATCCATGGCATCTTCGCTGCGATATATGCCTCATGGACGAGCTGAATCCGATTAACTCACGGCCTGTCGTCGCATGCGAAAAGTGTGGCGTCTGGCAACACATGTCTTGCTGGGATGAGCATGATCGAAGTCATCGTCGTCTGCCTCGACGATGGGATAATGTCTCGTTCTGCTGCCAGCATTGTAAAGCATCGCCTATGTTGTCTGCGCATGCGGTGCCTGCGGCTCTTGACCAGACTGATGAAACCGGCACACGTACATTTCCTTCTGAACCGAAAGTACCTACTACACCTCCAATATCACAAACATCCGTATTGCACGGATCCCGTGTTTCGTCACAAGCATCGCCATCCAATGCGTCGCTTGTACGGCCTGCTTCACCAGCGCGTGTGCCTCACCTGAGTCCAAGAGGCTCATTCCCTCTTCGAACACATTTGACAAAGTCGCCATTATCTCGTGCAGTTGAACCTGAAGATGTGCCAACACCCTTGTCTCTGCATCGCGGAGATCCAAACTTGCCCTTGCTAGGACATCCTGTCTCTCCCGTTTCTAAGGATCAAGAGCCTGCGCCCCAGACCAGGCTTTCTTAGACCCTTTATACCATGTACTACGAATGTGTGTATGTAGTTTGTCACTCAAAAAGATGTGCGAACATATGTGCAATTATTGGATCGGTTCTTAGGCTTGGAGTCTGAACGAATCCTCAGGCGCATCGTACTGCAATGTTCTGGAGTCCTTGTGTCGCCGAACTTACCAAGTTGGAGTGTGTTCCATTATCATATTCGGCCGAAAAATCAGTGTGCGTTAACTCCGTCATCACCACCAGCCCAGCGATCTGCGTGAGCGCAGCGCTTTATTAAGTGTTGCGACTGTGAAGCTGTGTCCGCTCATGGCGACCAACGCGGCGCAGTCGCCGCAGTCAGCGAGGATAGGTCATCTGCACGAAGCTGTGCCCGAAGCTGAGCAGGTTTCGCGCGCTATGAACCTTACAGATTCTACTAGGATGGACGAATTAAGCGAGATTGGAGATGAAGAGGGCGTATACGGTAAGTTGAAAGCATGATTTGCATCGAAATCATGCTTTCTTAATCAGTTGTGCTGACGGTCCAAAGAGTCAGAAACACCATCAGAGAGTGGAACGGAGGGACTCACATGGATATCTTGGTTCTGTTCGCTTGCCGGGCACCAGTACTTTGCGGAAGTCGCTGAAGACTTCATCGAAGATGATTTTAATTTGACGGGCCTCAACTTCCTCGTGCCATTTTACCGAGAAGCGCTCGAGATGATTCTCGACATTGAGCCACGTACGTGTCATGAAGCATTGTTCTGACTGCTAGAGGATTCACTAAAGATCCCTGATATCTCAATCGTGGAGTCATCCGCTGAACTTCTTTACGGCCTTATCCATCAGCGCTACATTATTACTCGGCAAGGCATGCAACAGATGGTAGAAAAGTTTGAGCAGGGTCACTTCGGCGTTTGTCCGCGCATATTTTGCAATTCGCAATTCACATTGCCATGCGGCCGATCTGATCTCCCTGGTCTTGATACCGTCAAGCTCTTCTGTCCTAATTGTCTTGACATCTACACGCCTCCAAGCAGCCGATTTCACGGGATTGATGGTGCATTCTTTGGTACCACTTTTCCTCACCTGCTTCTACAGAGCTACCGCGATCTCGCTCCTTCGATTCTTGCTCCAACAAACCCCTCTTCCCAAACGAGTGAGGATTCTCCTGGCTCATCTATGGACATTTTGGCAACATCCAAAGAGGAGAATGCTACGAATAGTACAAAAACACTCTCACTGGCTCTTCTTGGACGCAAGGTACCACAAACTGGCATTTATACACCACGTATCTACGGGTTCCGCGTCAGCGCTTTTGCACCCAGCGGCCCTCGCATGCAGTGGATGCGAATGCGACCACATTCACTCTCTGAGTTGAGTACTTAGCTTTTTAGTTTGCATGCAGTCTAGCGACCTGGACAGCCGAGTCATAGGTACGTTTTGACGTGTGTTCACGCCATTCCTTTGTTTGATCCACATTTTGGTCGCTATGTGCTCCACGTCACGTGGCTAAATCACGATGGTCCTGACGCGTCGCTTCGCTTCACGACAGTCCGTCAGACTCCTCGAGGTGGCAGTTCGTTACTCGTTCGTTGTCGCCGCCATCACGCTCATTCTCTATTCTTCTGCGACTCGATGAAAGTTTCGCGCGCAGAGGCTGGTGAGTCACTTGCTCCGGTACGTGGTCGTTTTCACAAGTATCTGATTCGTAGTACCTGTGCCTGCAGCAATTGTCTAAGGATGTCAATGTGCGTGTCTCTGAGCCATTGGCTAGTACATCGTTGTCACCCACGCACTTCTTTAGTGTAGCATCTTCAAAAGGTTTGGGAGCCGCTGTTACAACGAAGGGTGTCGTTGTGTTTGACTTGCATGCGCTGCGCAAAACGTTCACGCGTGCTGAGCGCAATGCTTCGCCATCTGCCCCTGTCTTGTCTACACTAACTCTACCGCCTGACACTGGTGATGCGAATATTCTCACATTCGCCGCTAACGAATCTCTTCTTCTTGTTGGAACAAGTCATGGCTCTATTTTGATATGGGAAGTCTCCTCTCTGCGAACATCCCCGCTTACCCCGCGCATAATGCCACCACCCAATGGCCTGAATACGGCTCGTATCCACATGCTTGCTCCAAATCCGGGTGACAAAAATGCACTTTGTGTGGCATTGTTGAATGTAGATCCTTCTTCGCGCCAGCATGGTACTGCACATATCTTCGACCTGTGTGAGGCCCAATGGGTCTGCACACTCCCAGCGAGCCATGTCACATCGGCTTGCTGGTCAACACGTGGAAAGCAGCTTGTGCTGGGCTTGCAGTCAGGTGAACTTTTGCAACTGACTCCCGAAGGCGAAGTCAAAGCAACGCTACCTCCTTTGCCTGAGAGCGAAAGGTCTTTGTATGTGGAAGATGTTCAGTGGCTCGAAAATCATGCCTTTCTTGTGACCTATAATACTTGTCCTCCAGCCGCGGAGCACAGCCAGGAACCCGTGCATGAATATGAAGTGTTCATGATTCTCCGAGATCCTAAAGCTAACACAATGACCTATTCAGCGTTCCCGTTGGATGTCGCACCACCTTTTGGCGACACGAGTCGCTGGCCATGCCGCTATGCATGCACATTACGTGATTGGATGCCTATGAAGCATATTATATTCATGGCTTGCTCAGCGAGCACTGATGTAGGCGTAATTGGATTCAAACACGCATGGGAAGCACTAGAGCTGGAAGAGACATCTCGCCCTGTTTTGCCGTTTTCATCGCAGGATGAGACCTCGGACACCGCACCCGTTGCCCTTGCACTTGACCTGTCTTCTACAGACTCTGTACCTGATCCGAATGCGGCAGCAAAGGGCGAAGATCCATCTGCAACGTTGCCTGCTGTTCCCATTCTTTATGTGTATACGAATGATGGTGTACTTCTTGCTTATCATGTAATTTTTACAGAGGCAGAGGCGCCGTATCCTGGCATGGTTTCTATTGAGTCCAATCCCGCTTTTTTCCCATCTGCGCTGCCAGCCCCAACTATTCCGCAACCATCTTCAACACCAGCCCCAGCATTCGGGAGCACTTTCACACCTATGCCCACTTTTGCTTCTACTTCCACACCTGCACCCACATTTGGCTCTACTACTGCTTTCGGCGGCACTTCATCGAAGCCCGCTATCGCCTCAGCTCCTGCATTCGGGCAAACCAGCTCGTTTGGCGCTGCTTCCCTTGGTGGTGGGTTTAGTGAATTTGGTGCTAAAGGCACTTCGGCATTTGGCACAGGTTTCGAGCAGCAGAGCCAACATGTATCATTTGGTCAAAAATCGGGTCCATCTTTGAATTTTGCCCCTCAACAGCCAGCGTTTGGGCAAACGCAAAAGCCGGTCTCTGGATCCATCTCTGGCTTTAGCCAGTTCAGCTCCAAAGGGTCAACATCAAACTTTGGCACTTCTGCATTCAGTGCAGCCTCGTCTAAACCAAATGCTTTTAGTAACGTGCCGTCCACGTCGAATGGTTCCGTTTTTGGCTCTGGAGGAGGCTTCCAGACTGGAAAACCTGCATTTTCGGATGCCGCTACGCAACCTAAACTACGACAGCAGGCCACTGAAGAGCAGAATGAAGAAGCCAGAGACCAATTGTTCACCTTTGGAGGCCTGAGTGATGCATTGTCTCAATCTGAAAAGCCATTTGGACAAGCGTCTAATCTTTTACCCACTAATTTTTCCTTTGGTCAACGCTCTTCGGTTCAGACCGACGGAAGTCCTCCAGCCGGTCAGCCAACACCACGTAATCTAAAGACCGATCTCAAAGACACAGGCTCGAATAAAACCGCTTCTGCTATCTCGGGCATATTCCAGTCTAGCAATAATAAAGCCGGATCTATTGTACATGAAGACAGGAACGTCATGGATCATGCTTCAAAAGCGACTCAAAGTCAAGATACCCCTATAACTGAAAAGCCAAATTTCGAGCAATGTGCCGTTCCCTATATCTCTGCTGATGAAACAAAATTGAAAGATTCAAAGGGAGAAGACTCAGGACTTTCTGCCCAGGAGTCTATCGAAAATAAAACAAAACCATGCTTCTCATCCGCGCAGCCTAGTTCTGGCTTGAAACAAGCAAAAGTTGACATGTCGACAAACTCATTCATAAAGGAAAAACTCAATGATCAAGGCTCCGAGTTTCCGCAACTAGCTGAAAACGAATCGAAACAAGCGCCATCGTCGTTTAGCGAGTTTACGAAAGGCGAGCCAAAGGAATCTGCATTATCGTTTGGGAAGCCAGCAGAAGATAAGCCGAAAGAGTCTGCATTCTCGTTTGCGAAGCCGGCAGAAGATAAGCCGAAAGAGTCTGCATTCTCGTTTGCGAAGCCTGCAGAAGATAAGCTGAAGGAATCTGCATTCTCGTTTGCGAAGCCACCAGAGGACAAGCCAAAGGAGTCTGTATTCTCGTTTGGAAAACCTGCAGAAGACAAGCCGAAGGAGTCTGCGTTCTCGTTTGCGAAGCCCGCAGAGGACAAGCCGAAGGAATCTACATTTTCTTTTTCCAAGCCTGCAGAAGATAAGCCGAAAGAGTCTGCATTCTCGTTTGCGAAGCCTGCAGAGGACAAGCCGAAGGAATCTGCATTCTCATTTGGAAAACCTTTAACAGAGAAATCAATTGAGGCATCGTCCATCTCAGCCAAGCTTTCGGATCATAAAACATCTTCACCAAATCATTCACAGATCAAACAATTTCAAGGATCGGAGTCTGTGCCACAACTCGAGCATAACTCAAAAGAGTCTCAACCGGTTGCCATAGACCAGGGACATTCGAAGCCAAGTGGCGTTTCTTTGAACGAGAGCGTCCCTAAAATTCACTTGTCGCAAGTGCAGCTTCCAAATATTCCATATGAGCAGAACGAGCTAGCACGCGAGTTTGTCAAGGTCTACACACTACTTCAAGAGGAGCTTAATGAGCTTGCACGCCAAACCAAACAATGCACCGACTTTTTCTCTCGATTGAAACAACCCTCTTTACACAAGAATGCGATGGATTTATCTCAACTAGATACTTGGGTGTTTGGGGATCTGGGTTTGCTACATGGCATGAGTGACGAGCTAGCTCAAGCCGTTGCTTTGTCTCAACCACAGAGATCAGAGGCATTCAAGCGAATCCTTTCGATTGAAAGTGTTCAGCTGAAGTCAGAGGTGAAGCGCGAGGAAGTAGCTCGTTTTCTTCGTGCGCGACAAGATTCAGACTTTGCGAAAATGGTGCGAGTTCGGCATTTAGGACCTGAGCAGATGGAGAATCAAGCCCGACTTCGGCGTGCGTCCCACCTGGTGCGGGAACGCATGAATGAGCTTGGTGAGTACTTTGATGGGCTCAAGAAATCCAAAGCAAATGAAAAGTACGGTCGAACGATGCTACGTGCGCCTGCTCTCGACACGATCTACCGCTCAGTCGACCACATAGATCGACTTGTTTCCGAGCGTATTTGGGAACTTGACCAGATCGAGCAGTACCTCCGTGCGTATATGCCACGCTCGTCTTCACGTGCACACACGTCATATTCGCCAGTTCGGCCATTGGATGATATGACTGAACTAGATGCGATACTCGCTGAGATTACGTATGACGAGCAGAGCGTTCCAAACGCAATGACAGCAGAGGCCATGTGCAGTGCTTTGTGGGAATCAAGAAAGGTGCCTGTCATTACACGGCTAAGCGAAAACGGTTCAGCTTCTCCTTTTCCGTATGACACTGAACCTGTCACTATTCGTTGCTCGCCAATAAATTTGTCCGCCAAGGCGCCGGCTCTTTACAAGCAAGAGCAAGATGAACAGTATCAATCAGAGGTCGCACCTTTGCCTGAACCAGCAGCGGTGAACTTTTTGGCCACAAGCACGCCAAACGGTGTACAAGTCGGCAGTGATCGTCAAGCCAAACCTCTGTTTTCTGCTTTTGCACGTTCATCGAGACTACCAACGCTTACATCTCGGAATGGGTCAACTGCGTCTGCTGAATACACCACATTTGAGGGGCTTGTTGGGCCTCGACCCGTGACCAACACTGAACCTGCTAGTCTTACCTTGGAGGAGTTCGTGGCACAGGACAAAGATGAGAACGAGGATGAGTATAGTGACGACGATTATGATGAGGATGATGAGGATGAAGTTGATGATTGGGAGAATGACGATGATCAGGCAGACGAAGACGACACCGATGAGAATGATGACTAAGTAGAGCTTGATGGGTCGAGAATACTGTAGCAATTGGGTATATAATAAATACAATCCGCGCGGTATCTGTTGCTATATGTCGACAGACATGTGCATGTCGATTTGAGCGTGAACCAGCTCTGCCGGATTGATCCAGCGCCATACTTCGTACTTATGATTTAAGCCACTTTGTTCATGAATACAAAAAGGCCCTCCGTCTTGCCCGCCGTCACATATATCACTAGCATTGGACTGAGCTCCGCAGAATCCGCCGGAACATGGTGATGGAAACAGGAAAAAAACGGACCGCACCCGCGAATGGATCAGCGCCATCGCACAATAAACGCATGGCTCATGCGTAATAAACATTGTAAGACCCGTGAGCAAATAGTCTTGACCATTTTCCGCCTCTTCATTCGTCGAAGAGCGTGATTGTGAGCGGATGTGAGCAACTCGGCGGACGGCATTCAAAACAGCATGTCGCAGTGGGTGTGAGTCACGAATTCGTGTGTCATGCGCATCAACTGAAATAGCAATGGAACCATCTTGTTCCATGTTCGTGACAAAAACGCCGATACCCAACTCGCCAGCCGCGCGTGCTTGCTGCGCTGTGGCAATGCATCGACGGAATGCATGTCGAACACGGTCAACTAGCGATTCATCAGACCACAGTTGAGCATCTGCCTGTCGATCAACAGGAACCATCGCACGAGCAGCATCACTCCCAGGTACACCATCTTTTGCTGGGATACCAGCGCCAGGCGGCAAGAAAACACACGGCCATATGGCCGACCATTCGCTCAAGCGCTCTGGACTAGGTGCAGGGCCTGTGGGGACCCGCACTAGGTATAAACTTATAGGAATATGCAGAGAACCAAAGGCATTTTCCAGGAGAAGGGTGAGATCCTTTGATGAGTGTGCGTCTTCGAGGCACAGGAGCAAGGATAGATCCATTGAATCGGCATCATATTTTTCCTGAGGAAGCTTCAACACATCCTTTGCCTTGCGAAAGCTACGCAAGTATCGGATCGAGTACTTAGGGTGAACATCACCGGCTCGTAAGGAACCATTTTTCACAAGTCTTTTTAGTATTTGGGCAGCTGGCGAGCAAGCTCTTGGGGGGATATCCATCGCCCAGGCACGTGTCGTATGAAGCTGCATAGTTTTAGGGTCTGGTGACGACGTTATGCGCCAGAGTGGTGCCTTATACGAGGCATCAAGCACTGGGGCTTTGAAATGCAAATTCGAAAGCACACGCGATGATGGTGTCTGTGACGCAGTTGAGGATGTAGTCGCGGGCTCGTGCTCGTCGTCTTCCAAGCCTATCTGTCCAAATAGAGAGACTTCATGTGTCTCAGACACAGGCGTTGAAGGACGCTCTTCATCAGGTCCTTCCCACCACATCTTGCCACTACCGTAGCATATGCAAAGTTCTTCACCAGTAGAAATTTGTCGAACAGTTCGATAACGGATCGAGCGAGTCGACTTGTCAAGCTCGAATGACACATTTGCTGAGCTGGGATGATGATTAAAAAGTGATCCAAGACCCAAGGCAAGTGCCATTACGCTACCTTCTGTACGTTTTTCCCATACAAATGTGTATGAGTCGAGAATTGTGTGCCGTCCATGGGTCATATATTCTTCAGCGTCAATGAGTAAGACGGGACTAATTTCAATCACCGTATTTCCAGCAATGGGGCGTGTAGCAAACACGCTCCGACCTGCATGATCTGTTTCACAGACACGTAATCCAAACACATTCAGGTGGGGGGTGCAAGCATCCGGTGCTGACATGTAACCATTCTTCTCCATCTACTAGTTTGTCTGCTCGACCTGCGAGACTGAACAGACAGACGTCGAGGAGTAAAATTAATCCTGAAGTTTAGTCTTCTGCTCGTTAGTAAAACTTTCCTCCACCAGCACATGAACTTGCTACCTATCAACAATTACAAATGATGTTCTATATGTAGGAACTCTGGTAACTCCAAGAAGGCATGTTACTCACGTATACGGTATTTAATAACAAGACCCTTTCGAAAAGGACTTTATTTATTGCAGGATTGTTCCATTAGGCTTGACAGCGACAACTTCAAGTTCTGACGAGCTGTCATGGTTGTTAGGGCGAATAGAATTTGGATGCTGTTGTTGCTGTATGCTAGACGACGAGCCCAAGTCTCTAGAGCCAGTCACAGAGTTATTTCGTTCCTTTCGAATGTGAGATGTAAATTCCGAAAGTTTCGAGAGCACACGGTGCTGCCTCAGCTGTGAGAGAGGAAGCTCAAAGAGTTTCGACTTGCCTTCCCAACCGATGTGCTTCGCAAGCTTGTCTTCATACATCATTAGAGTTGAACGCAAAGGATTCTCTTGCAATTCCAAGTCTTCTCGCATTTCTTCTGTCAAAGGAACAACGACTGTCTCTGGTTCATCAAGAGGCCTTTCTGTGACCTCCACCAAAAGATTATTTCCCTCGACCCATTCACGCATCTTCGGATACTCTTGGTTGTTTTCATCATCTGAGAACATGACAGCTTGCTTCTCCAAATCATGATTATCATTATTTCTTGGCACGTCTGTAATATCCTGCCCTTCGAACATTTCCTTGCGTTTCTCATCTTCCAGCCGCATTCGATGCCTACGCATTTCCACTGTGTCTTCGCCCTCCCAATCATCACCTTCAGACACATTCGCATCGTCGACGTCATCAATCGTGTGCACGCGGCCGAATCCAACGTTCTTCTCAGGTTTTGTAAACGGTTTCGATTTGGGCATATTTTCATCCGGATTTTCTTCCGGTTCCACGTTTCCGCTTGCTTTGTGTCGCTCATACCCTTCTTGCATGGCTTGGACAACAGAACTGGGTACTTGGTCGGGCTCTGCACTAGCGGCCGTGGCATTAGTATTGAAGCGACGTATCCTGTGAACCCAACTTGGCTCGCTGTTCGGGAAAGCGGAAGGGTAGATACTGAGCGTGCGATTCAAGTTGACTTGCGCACGTTTTCCAAATGCAAAGAAAGGAATTGTGAATCCATGCACAATCACAGATGCGAGTACAAAAAAAAACACGATCGGTTGAATCGTCAGTGAGAGCACTTCATTGGGCGTTTGGGGGGGGATATTCACATTTTCTGGGAGCATTCTTCTGCCATAAGTGCACATAAAAATGGCACCTACACCCATTGGTCCAAAATAACCAGTGAAAATAGCTTCATGGAAAGTTTTGATATCAGGAATGAACTTCCAGCACAGAATCACGATCGGAATCCGTTTCAGTATCAGCACAAGAATACTAAGTCCGATCAAACGCCCAACACTGAGGTTCATTGCGCTGTCGTTAAACTCGCGCCAAGGCATCTCGGCGCCGATGTAGATAAATGTAGCAACATTAAAAATTAAGTCCACAATGCTGGAAAAATTTGAATCAGCTGTTTGTTTTTGGAACCAGCCGTCCCAAGCGAATGCGGTACCACAAGCGAATGCAGCGAGCAAGTCATCACTTCCGAGTAGAACTGTTAATCCCATAACCGCAATGGCAAGACTGAGGTACTGCGCCACAAAGCTTTCACGATCGACAAGCTTGTGTTTCTCACTAAAGCGGATGAATTTGCGAGCCAAAAAACCAACCAAGCCACCGAGAAATGTGCCAAATACAATTTCCCATGCGATAGTCTGATAAAAAAACTTAGCCACAGGAAAACCGACTTCGCCGCGATTCACCGTAAGGAAATAGGCAAGAAACAGGAACGGGAATGCTGCACCGTCGTTGCAGCCCGATTCACATTGAAGCATGTGACGAATATGAGCTGGTACATGCTTTTCAGCCCAAGGACCGCCAACCACAGCCTGTGCAAGAATGGGATCTGTCGGAGAAACACACGAAGCAATCATCAAAGCGCTCAGATAATCGATGCCAGGGATCAGAGCCCAAATGAGGAGCCCAGTAATCAGCCATCCCCAAAGCATGACGGGACCAAGCAGCATGATTATCGAGCGCCAGTGCCTCCAAACATATTTTTTGGGCAATTCGACACCCACTGAAAATACTGATAAGGCAATACAAACGCGCATTATTTCCAGTGTGATCTCGTTCGTGGTGCTACTTCCGGGAGCTTCCACATTTTCCGATCCCCAGCTATTGGGATGGAATATATTCGCCGCACTAGGTCCTTGTATGTTAAAAATGCTAGTTTATCCTAATACATACCAATAATAATACCAAAAACCAATGCCAAAGGCGCTTCACCAAGATAGAGCCGCTCCTTGACTAACATGGTGAGCATACCAAACTGCGGGGTTAGAAGAGTGAACATACAATTACAATAAAAAACCCTAACGCGACATAGATGATATGAGGCGCAGACACCTCAAATGGTGAGAATTTGTGCTCCTGACCCTCTAAAAGCTCACCCATAACGAATGGAGCACCCCGTTATGGTGTGAGGATTGAAGTTACCCCGATCAAATCTGTCAAAATTTCACGCCTGATTACGTACGTAACTGACGAAATCCGAGAAGGATAATATGCAAATCTTACACTCACACATGAGTATATTTCCTTACATACGGATAGTGTACGCAGCCCGCTTAGCTCAGCGGTAGAGCGCGTCACTAGTACCTCCCGCGAGTGCGGAACGCCCTAATTGGCAATGACGAGGTCGGTTGTTCGATTCAGCCAGTGGGCAGATTTTTTGCATTGTCTTTTTGTTCAATAGATATTCCATCTCAATATGACTGAAGTACAAGCACGTTTGATGAAATATTTGTGACGAGACTATTGCGTCTACGAAATAAGGACCCTGGCCAAGAAGAGGTGCTGACTTATAATTGGCTATCAATGTAGTCCTTCTCGGTTTCAGAATCATTTTGCCAACGAGAATTGCCTGAAGAAAAAATGCGATCTGAAATCCACAAGCCAAACTGTAGTACCATAGCGAATAAAAGTGGTTAGCGCATTCATCCATGTCGACTTGCAGACCACCGCAAGTCTAATGAGTAATCAAAAAAAAAAAAAAAAAAAAACACGACATACGTTAGTAAAGCCTTCTTTAAGCCACGCTAATGAAGACCTGTAATTCATGCGAGCCCGCTTTACCATGTTACTCTCAAGTTCATTCCAAAAACACACCTTGGTTGACTGTTCCGAATTCGCATGAACATCAGTATGAATTTGCTCATCTGATTCTGCATCCTTGGCCTTGCGTTTTCCTAGCGTGCTTTTTAGTTCTGTACAGGTTTCGATTTGTTCTTTGTTAAGACCCTGAAGTTGCTTCTTTTTTTCAAGAGCCTTGATTTTGCAAAGCATTGCTTGAATTTCTCGTTCTTTCTCAGATAGTGATGACAAAGTTTTCTTTCCGTTCGAATGCTTTCCTTTGGTCAAGCTAGGGGTGGCTGAAGCATTAACAAAACCGGTAATGTCGAGATTCTCACGAGACAAACGGACGTCATTAAAGGCATGGATTTTGGCTTCATTGTCAACCTCGCTGGCACCATGGTCTTCGTCGTCAGACCATTCAATAATCATGGGTTGCCGTGGTTTGTATTCAAAGAACGGTGTAGAAGGAGCTCGTACGTGTTGTGAGTAATTTCCTGTTATGGATTGCCGCTCTTGCTCAGATACCTTTCGACCATTAGTCCGCTGATCACCGTATCCGGTAGTTGAAGATGCACCATGAATGCGGTCGAGCCAAGAAGCACCTCCATCATCACCAGACGGCGCCTCCGGGCGAGAGCTAAACTCATCAGCATATGATATCCGCTTGCGTGAATTTCGCGAATCTTGAGGTAGCAAATTCTCTTCGCATGTGTAAGACAATTCGTTACCACCGTCAATCTCTGGTGCATCTACGTCAGTATAATCAGGTCTCTTTGGTATAATAGGACGTCTGGAAGGCTTTTTAGAAAATAAAACATCTGAAAAGGAGGGGCAATGTGAGTCATGCTTAATGTGAGAGAAGTTCGAATTTGATTCAACCGTGGCAGGCTGAACATTCTGAGCCTCTGTGTTCGTAAGTGACAAATTACCAGAGACTGTTTTAGGTTCAGAGGAGCGTTGCACCCTTTTAGATAATGTTCGTGACTTCAGAGAGTTCAATGCAGCTAGACGAAGAGCAACGCGCACATCTTCCTCTGGCGTCACCGTCGTGGCAGTAGCCTCTGCATTTTGGGCCGAGTGACCTACATCTGAAGTGTTACTCTCAGCATTATGAAGCGTGGATCCCATTCCATTTTGCCCAACGTGTTTAAAAGGGAGCTTTATTTTATCATTCCAACTGGGAAGACCAGCAAGAAGCGCATCATCATCTATCCCCCCAGCATTGTTCATGGCAACTAGCGTCTGAAGCACTTTCTGACGGTGTTTGGCCGAGACTCTTGGAGATTCTCTAAGGCGGCTGCAATCATTTGCACGTGACTAAAGAGTCGGTCTCTTCCGTCACGCCCGTGAAGTGTGATGGCCATCAATCTAACCAACGACCGACCATGGTGCGGATCGAAGAAGTTCAAGACGAGACGGAAAAGCTTCGGCAACAGGGCCTCTCAACTGAGAAGGATGATGATGATGAATGGGAGGCAACGGATGCTGATTCTGATGAAGTATGTTTTTGGTTATGCCAGATGACATTTTATCATTTTGCTCAGATTTATGTGCTAACATGAATAGGATGATCTGTCTGACGATGAGGTCGAAGAGCGAGGGCTCGTTGTTGCTAATGAGAGCTTCTGGGAACGGATCTCTGCTTTGAAGGATATGCTCTCACCAGGTCTTAGGGCCAAGATCTCAAGGACTTGGCAATTGACCTCTGCTTATGGCTTTTTCGGTGGATGGGTAGCTGGCAAGCTTATTTGGATTGGTGTTACGTCTGCTCTCCTCGTAGGATTGCCGTTTGCTCTGGCTGTTGAAGATGAGAGTCGCTTTGCAGTGCAGGAGAAAGAAATTGCAGCACAACAGCAAGGCAGCAGCAGCGGCGCACCAGGCACCCCATTGGCACCGCCGGCTGGTGTATCGGGCCAGTCACAAGGTTTGCGTCCACCAGGCTTTTAAGCAAGAAATGTTTTTTTTTGAATATCCCGTAACTTTTTACGTTACTCATAAAATTCGTAGACCTGGATGGTCTGATCATAGTCTTGTGGCGATGAAATTACACCAATTCCTGATGGAGCTCACTATCTAACTGTTTCGGACGAATAGCTAATGATTCGGGTATCGGTTAGAGTTCTGACGCCCCAAAATTTTGCAGCCCTCATCTTGCCTGGCTCGCGCACCGTTATTCCCTCGACTTTGATATATTTTCTTCTTTAAGCTATGGTTTGTTCCAACCATAATATACAGAAAGTTCACTATAGATACAAAAAGAGAGGGTAAGCTAATGAGCTTAGCCCATTTTTACCAATGACATTTGGTCGTGTAAGACTCATTCTAACTGTTGAATAACCAAAAAAGACCCTTACTTCAAGATCCATTCGTGAAGAGTAGCAACTTCAGTTCGATTTAGTTGAAGTTTGTTTGGTGTCGGAAGATAATGGACTTGCAGCATTCATGGACTCAGACATGCGCCCGGTAGGTGCTTCTGCTGAGTTCGCGTTCTTTGGATTATCTGTACCCACTGCAATGGTTGGCTTTGATTGAACGTTTGAAGAAGCAGCAATCAAAGCTTGGCGCATATATGTCCAATCTGTTGAAAGTTTAAGCAAATTTGTCTCATCTAGCAGAGACATGCGGTAACGAATAAAGCGCTGATCATAGTCATCCAGGACTGCCTCTTCATCACCCTCCATCCCGCCTAGGCCAAGCAAGCCAAGACCCGCGTAACGCCCTCCATCTTCGTTGTAGCGCCATCGCTCAGCTAATTTTTGGGCGCGCTCCATTTGTTCTTCCACAGACTCTTCCTCCACATTCAGGTCTCGTTTGCGAGCCACATATGCACCATCTTTGTCTTCCTTCATGGCTTCCTCGTCTTGATCCAAATCCGTCGCCTGCGTACTTTGCCCGTCTGCAGTATCATCAGACATGTGAGTATGATCAGTAGAGTCGGATGACACGCTGGCATCGTCAGTACCTTGCGGCACGTGATAGGCGCCATTTTTACTTAGACACTTGAATTGCAAGTCCGGATTATGTGTCAATGGAGCACGCGGGTCTTTAGAATTCAAAGGATCCCAAGATAAGTCAGGTGTGGGTAGAAGCATGGGTGCCACACGAGCTGAGTGAATGAGAGGTGTATGATAACGGAATGAATCCGTCGCTCCCAAGATGCGACCTGTGGCATCTGTGCGCTTCATTGGATCAAACGAACGATCAAACCCAAACGTAGCAAGAGGAAATCCATTCTGGCGCTGCCGAGGCCAAGCGCCTATATTTGCTGGTGCAGGACTTACAGCAATAGGCCGACGGTCAAGGAAAATACGCCCACCGCGCCCTATGCGGCGACGAAAACAGGACTGTCTGCCAGGGCGAGCAAATGGGTGGTTTGACCAGAAGTGGGTATCATGATTGTCCGACTGAATAGGTCGAAACGCACGCAACGCAGGAGGAGCCACAACAGGCTGGAAGGCTGTATCCGTTAGATCCTCCACACCCGCATCGACTTGTTGTCTTAGTGTGCATTCGCGGTCGATATATTGTTGCATAGCAGTAGTACGTTCCATGAGTGACGAGCTTTTTAACGCAGAATTGTCAGAAACAGCTTTAGCATTTGATGTGCTTTCCGTTTCAGACTTGGGGCGACGAAGCTTAAGCGTTGTCGAGGTGACCGCTGAGGGTGATGAAATTTCATCAGCCTTGCGTTTCTTTTTCATCAACTGAGTATTTTGTAACGTTGCGGAAGAATGAACTGGAGCCGTTGGGTCCGGCTGGATTCCAAAGAAGAGGCTTTCATCCTCATGTCCCTTATCTGGGCCAGTAATACTCCAGCGTCGTTTCAAGGTCATGAGTTCATGGGCATGAGCCCAACACTCCTTTGCTTCAGCTATTTCGCGTTCTTTCAAACGCTCTCGCTGAGCAACCATGAAAAAGAGCGACTTTGCTTGTCCGAGTTCTGACTCAAGACGCACCAGTTTTTCAAGTTGAAGGGTATCAGTTTTACGCGTCTTACGGGCACTCTTGACCTCGCGGCGTCGAAAACAAACATAGGGGTCATTCTCATTACTTTCATCCGAGTTCAGAGAGGGAACGATGGGCCTTCCTTCGCGCGCCTGACGCCTAAGCTTCCACCAGTCGTACACAGCATAGGCACAAGGCTTAAGTAAAAACAAGTGTCGGAAAGGATTTTCGGCAGACCATTTCAACTCTTGAGATGACATGTTCACAGTAGGTGAGAGTTTGTTATAATTATGAGGTTTTGATGTTGAGTTACTTGTAATGATAGAAAGGTCATTCGGTTGTACCGGGAGTTCGGGAAGTGCAAGGGTGGAACACAAGGAGTCAGGTTCAAATTGCGGTAACAACTCGGAAAGGGGGGGAAGTTTGGATAGATCGAGTTCCAAAAGGGGATGGCGATCGCAGGTGGTTCGCTCAAACACGTACATGATTGTTTCAAACTCGTCCTCGGAGATGAAACGATACTTTGATGGATCTTTTATCAGTAAGGCTTCAATTTGAGCAGAGTCAGGCCGACCAGCATCAGAGGCAGTTTCCTTTAATGCATTGGCAAGGTTGTCCTGGGCCTTTTCATTGCGCTTATCGAGCCATCCTTTATCATCTTCATCCATGCAATACGGAGAACCTCGGTTGCAATATTCGACGGTATCTGAAAAGCGAACGTACGTAACAGGATCCGAATATGCATTCGACGGATACTGCTCGTTGTATTGTGACTGGGACAAAACCTCCACACTCTTGGGTGTTGGAATGTGATACTTTTGAGCGGAAGCTTGTCCTGCGCTCCCTACCTGGTGAGAAGAAAGGGCTGCTTGCAAATGGTGCTCCGTAATTTCATGTGAATCAACACCAAAGGTAGAGTCTTGTTGTTGTTCACTGGATTCAAATTCAGGCGCAACACCCCTCACAAGTGCGTTGGCAGCCTCGTTGAGAAACTCACCACGCTGCACGGCAACTGTCTCGTGTTAGCGATTGTCCTCAACAGAATTGTTCGGCTCACACGCTCCACCTGACGCGACAGGAAATAATTTTTTTCGACGCTAGTGAAAAAAATTATATCCCAACATCACTTGAGGTATGGTAGAGGTACGATGCCGCGCTGCCGCCGAGCAGAGTACGTACTTTTTTGTTTGAAAGAGAGCTTCTTATTTCGCATTCGACTGCTTGTCATATGTATGGATGAGAATGGAGAACCAGCAAGTCCGACGCCGGCACCACGAGGAGTAGTGGCGGTCGCCGTAGATACCTGAGCTGTCATAGCCAGGCTAAAACGGTTACCCAACAGTACTTCAGACCAATGAAGGACTGAAAGTACTGAGTGTCGAGTACCGGTATATGTGTGAAAGTCGGGAAGGACTCTTGGTTGACCAGATCCCTTGAGTCCTACTCTTAGCCTTCACGGTTCGTTGCTCCTGAGCGGGGCGGGTAGTCACAGGCGGGCCCGCTGCTTGTCTGTCCGCGCGGAAACTAAACGCCACAGGCCTAAAAAAAAGACCCATCCACCAAATAGGGATGTGAAGTCAGTGAACCTAATAGGCATCATAACGGCCCGGGAAACATCATATTTCCCAGTATACCCAGTGACACCGCCGCTTTTTCACGTGAAAATGAAGGCACGTGAAGGGGCAAAGCAGTGCGTTTGCGTGTGTGGAGGTGTGACACTATGTGCGCCGCCGACGTTTGCCATGCTGCCCTTGGGCACGATTTTGGTTCGCGTTGGCCATGCGTTTTTGCTGAAGCTAATAACATCATGTGAATAACCGCCAGATTCAACATACCTCTCCGAACTTTCGTTTGGAATACGAAACAGAAGCTGAGTCTCGAATAAGCTCCCCAACCACAGAGTCTGAGCGTTGTTTTCGAGTGAGCATAGACGATGGTTCCAAACCCCCACCAACGATTTTCCCAAGCTGGGCATATGCTGGCATCGTTCCATCAGAGCCTGTGCCACCACTTCCGCGGTAGAATCTCTTCGGATCTAGTGCATTTCGTAGTCGAATCGCTGTGACCTGACGGCGCATTTCCTTTTCAGTAGCCGCTCTTGCATCGCCACCGGTGAAACTGCCTCTTCCACCTTCGACACGGGCATCTGTGTTCTTGTGATGAGATGCTGAGCCGGGGAATCCTGGCATACCAAACCATTTAGGCCCGGCATCCTTTGCTCTAAGCTGTAGATAAGATGTAAGAACAGATATCTATAGACGTACCTCACGGATTTCACGTTTGGTTGGCTTTCTCGGAGCAGAAAAACCGCCAAATTGTTCAAGTGCATCGAGAGAGGTATTGTGTATTAAAACGTTAGGTTTACGTCGTTTTCCTAGCCTCTTTGCACTGTGTCCTGTTTCTGAATGAACCGTGTTCGGCGCTGGTGTTGATGATGGATCGGCCTCGTCCAGAACAATAAGATCTGACCCATCGTTAAACGGTGCACTTGATGTATTGGAGGAGCCTGCTAACTGTGATACTGTTTGGTATGCCTTGCAGGATGCTGCTATCAAGGCTTCCTCATCTTCATACATGTTCGGAGACGGCAACTAGTAATAGTGGGGCGTTAGAAATTTTAACAGTGCGCGCGGCATGGACATTTTTCCGCAGGAACCGAAATTTTTTTGAAATCTCACGTGGCCCAATCGACACTTGCTTCGTCCAGATAGGGTGGGAGAATCGAGTTGTCTCAAGGCACTATGGCAAAGAGACCTGGGCGCCGTAGTAGCCGGCGAAATTCTCCAGGGACACGCAGTTTAGAAACGAGGGACGATATACCTAAGAGTGATGTGGATGCATTTGATGCATCACGCGATGAAATTCTTCTAGATGACAATGCGGAAGAGGATCCGAGACTAGATGAATTTGACGGCGACACGCACGAAGTGCTCGGAATGAATTTGGACGACGAGGACAATGATAGTGACGATGAAAGTGACCATAATGTCGGGGATGAGCAAGACGATGAGAAAGAGGAAGATGATGACCTTGATCGATACAGGACGATGATTTTGCCTTCATCCGTGACTGAATCAAGCTTGCGAAGACGGGCTGCTCGCGATGATGCTCACAAAGAGCAGGAAGAAGAAGACATACTAGAAAATGATGGAGATGATGATGAGAATGAATATTTAGGATGGGGTAAGGACAAGCGGTCCTATTACAGCAGCAACACTATGGAAGATTTTGAGTCGGATTCTGAAGTTGACGAAGAGAAGGCGCACGAATTGGAAACAAACGAGGCGGTCCGACTTCAGCGTATGAGCCGTTCAGGGATGCACGATGAAGACTTTGGGCTTAATTCGATTCATGAGGAGGAAGCTCAGGTTGCTGCAGACGAACAAAGCGAAGCTGCAAGGGTTAAGAGACGACATGAATTCGATATGGACAGTGGTGCAGAATCAAAGGCGCAGTCTATGCAGCGGCCTGATGAACTGCTTGCATCATTACAAGTCCGCGCACCGATTGTATTGGCGCTGATTGACGAATACAATGATGCCTTGCACCAACTGAAAGAAGAGTGTAAGACTGTTGATGTGTACGTATAAAGCAGCTAACAATGTCTTCAGCATGACACAACATGGCGAGACACAGATTGTGGAAATTGCACATTTATATATTCAGTCACTGTCCTCATACACCATGTTACTGGCCTTTTTCTTCCAGCTTGCATCCTCACCCAACATGCTTGCTGATCCCAGTGCTCTTCTAGCTCATCCAGTTATCGAGCGTTTGTCGCAGCTTAAGCAGGCGCTTGTCGAGATGAAAAATCTTGGGCTTTTTGAGCCGCACTTGGAGGAAGCAGATGTGGATGATTCAAATCGTGTAATGGGTAAACCCACAGAGGAAGATGCGGCTTATGAAGAGCTGGGCGATCTGGAGCCGAATGAATTACAGGATTTGATTTTCGATGAAAAAGAAAATCAAGCCGAATCTCAGAGACAAAGCCAGCGCTCCGTCTCAGCTTCCGCAACAAAGCCTGCAAGGGGATCGTCCTCGGAGATGTCGAAGAAGACGAAAAAGCAGTCGATTCCACATGCGTCTGTGCCAACCCAACCCACTGTGCTGGCTGATGTCGCAGACGTAGATGTGAAAGACGATGACGGCTTTCCTCAACTTCAGCGTGCGAAACGACCATCGAGCCAACAGGTACTTGAAAGTGAGGACGCATTTGGTGAACCGTCGCAAATGAGAGATGCCGAGCTGCATGACAAAGCACAGCGGAAACGTGCTGTGCAATTTCATTCGACAGGGCTCGAGGCGAAACCAACAACGTCGTCAACAAAGAAGACATTGTTGGAAGGCGATGCAGATATTCCTTACCGAGACAAGAAACAGATTCGGGATGCCGTATCTACCGCCAAAGCGAATCGGCTTGCTAAAGGGATGGAGAAAGCTGATACATCTCTTTCTGAAACTGATTGGGGCGAAAGCGACTGGCGAACACGGGACGAAGTTATGAGGGACGATGCCGTTCGTGGTGAGGGCGAGGACGATGAAACTGATGGAGACGACTCAGAGTCAGGCAAGAGCAATGGTGCAGCGGCATATTATGATCTTGTGTCAAGTCGCAAGCGCGCACGGAAAACTGAAAAGAAGGACGAATACGATCGCCAGCGACTCGCGAATCGTGTTTATGACGATGATGTCCTTGGCCCTGGCGAGCATCGCTCAATCGACTATGCGATCGAAAAGAACAAGGGTCTCACGGCAAACCGGCCCAACAGTGTGCGTAACCCAAGAGTGAAGAGACGGTTGCGGTATGACCGAGCCAAGAAGCGCTTGTCTAGCACACGCGCCGTGTATAAGGGAGGACAGAGTGCGCTGCAGGGTGGCTACGCAGGAGAAAAATCAGGCATCTCGACGAACCTGGTCAAGAGCCGCAAGCTTGGTGGCTAGATTTCATAGCATTCTGCCGGATTACCTCCCTCACACGTTTACTCATATACATCGATTTGTGTTTAGAAACACTCTACACGATCTGCATACTCTGAATGCCTCGGAGAATGGGAGCAATGGCTGTGCTACCTTTGTTTGTCTCGAATGTGCACAAACGACCGTCAACGCCACTTGTACTGATACTTTCGACGTGATCACGAGCGCCAGAGTAAATGCGAATGTCAGTAATCGTATTTTGATGAGTCGTGTGAAGCTCGCCATCGTCGGCAATGCTAGCGCCGGCCACGGCCCCAAATGATTGCGGTGTATTGTCAGTGGAAAGAGTTGAAGGAGCAGCTGCTTTTCCACGGGAGTCTGCTTCGCGGAAGCGAGCAAATGCTTCATTGTTAAGCCGACCAACACCACCAGACGATGCAGTGGCTGCAGAGGCACCAAGTCCTGGCTTTTTGGGCGGTGGCGGCGGCGGCTTCGGTTTTGACGCGGCAGTGCCAACAGTATCGAGGCTGCGGGTGAGTTTCCAGCCGCTGTCAATCGAGCCTTCAAACACCATCGGCTGGCAGTCATGACCAGCAGCAACAAGAGCCGTCTCGCTAATGAAAAGAAGCGTCATATACGGAAGACTTGGAAGGCGGATGACATGCATGGCCTGTGGCGGTGACTCCGGCGCTGCAGGGTACACAACTGTAAGAGACCCATCATGTCCCACATAAGCAAGCGCATCACCACTAGGACTAAAAGCAACGCCGTGAACCCAGCCGCCGGATGGTGTCGGGAACTCCCCACACACCGTGCCAAATGGCAGACGTTCGCCCCACACGCTGGGAGGCGGCTTTGTATCGACGCCCTTAATGTAGGCACTGAATACACGAGCATGAAAGTCGGCACAGCCTGCAGCCAAAAGCACATTGTTTGGGTGCCAATCGATTGATGTAACGGTAGAACGAAGCGGACGCTTGATGTGCTTAGCGACCCACCAATCGTTATCCTCTTCGAAAGAGCACACCGAAATAATGCGCGCACTACTAGCAACAGCAAATTTGTCTTCATTTGGACTCCAGCGCACAGCCGTAGCTCCACGGTGCAAGCGGAGGAGAACCAGCGTGGGCTTCCACACTGAACCACTAAGAGTCCAAACATAGGCATTACGATCTTGCGAACAGCTAACGATGCGGTTCGTGTGCGGTGCCCAGTCAATGCCTGTAATTACTTTGTCATGTTCTGAGAGTGTGTGCTCAAGGACCCAGCCTTGAGGTGACTGAGAAAAAATGAAAATCTCATTTGTATTAGGCGAAACAGCAACCTTGGAGCGATCGGCATTAAATGCGTGCGCCGACAAGGGGCTGTACGAGAGCTGATGTACTTGATTTACCATCGGAGGACGAGCAGTCGACTCCGGCACTTCCAAAGAGAGCGAGCAGTCGAGGCAAGGCAAGTGAGCAAAAACTGACCCAAGCTAGCTAATGTCACCAAACCAAGCAGCTCAGGCGGGAGCGACTTTCTTGTCCGATGAAAGTGTGGCGGCGCCAGCTCGGACCAGCTTGGAGGGCAACAGGGGCTATTTCCCAAGGCCAGAGGCTGGTCAAATGCTGACTCAGCCCGTAAAGCAACGCGCTCGACCTAGTCGCACACTTGTTCATGATGAGCGCGAATGGGCACAAAACAATGCCACGTGCGACTGACCGCAACCAGAAGGACAAGCAAGCAAGCGAAAAAAGACACATGGAACACCCTATATCACACACTCTTGCATTTAAGAGCCAGGCAAGATGAACGCCGCTGTGACAAACATGGCCGTGATGTTCGGCGCCATGCAGCTATCGAAGCGGATTCCATTCGATGACAAGCCGGAATACGTGAGGTACGCCCAGATGGCCTATCTGGCATCGCAGCTCTTGTGTCTGGCGGTGTTCTATTTCTGCAGTCTTCAGGTACGCGCGTAGTACGCGTTTGTTTTGTCTAACAAAGCGATCAGATCAAGAGAAAGAATGATTTGACTGTGCTCAAGTATGTGAATGCCAAAAACCCCATGGTACGTTCGACATTTGGCTTCAATCACGCGCTTGCTGACATGTTTGTGTGTGTGATGGCAGTCGCAAGACCCTGGTGAACTTGTGACAACGACACATCGCGACTATGATCTGTCGGAGATCAGCAAGAGTGTGCGAGGCATTCTTATGGGATGCCTCTTTGTTGGTTTCATGCACCTCTACTTCGGCTACACGAACCCGTATGTACATAAAATGTGTCACTGACCATAATCAGGCTCGTAATTCAGAGCATTATTCCTTTGAAAAATGCACTTGAATCCAACATGGCGAAGATCTGGATCTGGGGCATGCCTGCGACAGGTGACCTGAAGCGCCCATTCAAGCCGCCAGCGGGTTTGTTTTCAGGGATGCAACAGCAAAATGGCCCGCAAACCGATAAGGTATGTATGTCGGAGGTTGGTGGCCTTGGGGGAGACTGATCCCCGTCTCTTCCATCCTACCTCCTCGCATGCGCTCTCAGTTCACTTACATGATAGGCATCCGTCAAGGAGGCTGAACATGTGGCTGCGTCGATCCGAGCCAAGGCCGAGTAACGTGATTTTTTTTCCGTATGTAGTGGATGTATTTGTCGGCAAGCATGCGTTCACACACACTCAGCTGTTGTGCGTGAAAGACCTGGAGACAGCATGGCACCGCTACTTCCTCATCGAATGGAGGTGTGGAGCGTTGGGTAACACGTCTCGATCACAGATCAATCCAATGAAATACGTTGCATGACCTTTTCCGTACGCCATTGAGACGCGTCTTGTGTTGCTGTGTCGAAACCGCAAAGCACCGATCGGATGCATGCCTGTATGTGTCCACTGTGGTCGACCTGTCCCGGCAGTCGTAGCCAAATTTGGTTCTGGCCATGTCGTGCTCGCCCGTTGCGTGTATAATGATTGCGGTCACGTAGTCGATCCATACTTGGAGTATGGGCTGGCCGTCCTGGTGATTGACTTGGTACGTTTGTCTTGATTCTGCATCTCACATGCCATCACAAGATTCTCACCAAACCACGCGTGTATCGACATATCCTTTATAACATGTCGATGCACCAAGTATTGCCTTCGCGTGAGTATGGACCCCGGAGCCTTGCGCCGCGAATCGTTCCCATCAGCATGCATATAAGGCGCTTCCTCGCACTCGTGCTGATCGAAAGCTATCTCACTTGGTTTTCCTTATGTGTGCATCCTTTTGCAAGGGCAGGCGTCAGCCTTTGGCCGTCCCAATTGCATAGTGTCACCGCACACCTAACGAGCCCCGCTGCGTTGGGTGCGTTGCGGGTCTTTCTTTCTACACTCGTCCACATGCTCAGTCTTCATCTTACGCTTGTGCTTGGCTGCACAATCGTTCAGACCATATGGCGCAGACGCATGAATTCGACTATGTATTGGGACATGTATGCATGGCATTTACCGTCCGTGGCAATGCTATATGCAAGCCTCAGCACTGTATTTTTACTCGTGCTGCGTGTGATTTGGGCATCAAAAGAACCAGTGAATCTAGGACTCGACAGTCGTAGCCGCTCGGCAATAAACAACCAAGCCGGACAGCTTCTACCCATGCATCTAACGCAAATCACGTCTGCTTGGAATCCTTTAGCCGGACACACTGGACTGACGGAATGGATCATCCGTCATATCATGGGCGGCATGAGCGCCGGCGTCGCTCTAGCAGGTATGTACGACTTCTTCGCACCGACAAACCCATCTTTTATCTTTCTCTCTTTTGCTTGCTCGCACGTTCAAATTCTCATGCTGATCTAGCGGTTTTGCCTATGCACCCAATATTAGGTGCACTTGTCATACTTTGTGGATTGAGTGTTCAGGCATTCGTGCGTGAGCAACTGGGAATGCCATGGGATGCCACCTTCCTGTCATGGGACGCAACATCGCGCTACTGTCACGCGTAGCAGGTGTGCGCTCAGAGTTATTAAGTGTTCTTTCACAAACACACACACAAAAGATACCCGAAAGACATCGCTCGCATCCCACGCATGGACGATAGTTTATGCAACGTATGAATACGTGTCCTTCTCGCCCTCGACACGTTGCAAATACTCCTTCTCAATGAGGGTATCGATAGCCTTTTTAATGTCGGGCACCTTGGGGTGGAATCGCGACTGCAGTTGCAGGATCACCTCATTTAACAATAGATTGTGCTTGTACGTCTTTCGTGCTTTCATAATACGTACAATAGTCGCTTGTAGCAGCACTTTGCGATCTTCGTGAACTGTACGTGCGACCTCAGCAGACTCGACTTTCTGCTCGGCACGCACGGGAATGTGTAGATTGATGCGCACCTTCTTTGCCTTAAAGTCCATGTTCAGTGAGTATGAGTCGTCCAGCACGTGAAGCACTTTCAACTTCACTAGAGGCACCAGCGCTGCATGCAGCGTTGATTTGTCGAGCCGCGTTGCAGCCGCAATTTCATCAAACGTGAGCACCGTCTCTGAGTTGAACAGGAGCAGCACAGCCGTCTGGTATGTCGATGTCGTGAAGATGTACTTGCGGGACAAATAGTTGGTATGTAGTTCGTTTGTCGACAAGTGCCAGAGCCAAGCAAGCTGCCGATGCGTGTGTTGTTTGTGATAGAAGCGTGTGAATTCGTCGTATGTCGACTGCAACTCAGCCGGCACAAGAAAGTCCGTTTGTGGCGCCTGTAACGGCCATACACCGGACGTAAGCACGAAGGAGTAAAAGCTGAGCTCCTTGTTCTGTTGCATGCCAGACTCTTGGAAGCGGTCATTCAGCTCCTTACTAAGACCTGCCTCTGTGAACATGCGCTGGATCTTGCTTGTGTATTCGAAACCACATGCCTCTTTGAGCCGAGCAATCATGCTTTCTTCAGCATCGGTTGATGCCGACACGAAGGACACTAGTCGACGCGACAAGAACTTGGCATAGAACTTCTGGAAATAGTCGCGGTCCTCAATGTACTTGAACACGATCATCGCTGCATCAAGCGACTCATCCAAAGAACTTTCCTCGTCACCGCCACGGCTGTGCTTTTTCAGCAGCGCATCGATGAACTTGGCCAGGAGCTCTGGACTGCGACTCGCTGATACGCCTGTCGCCTGATTCTGGTTCATATACACACGGCACGCTTTGTCGAGAGACGCAAAGAAGCCAGCTTCCGAATCAAACGACTTGGTTATAATGCGTACACTGTCATGATACACACGGAGGAGTGCATGGACGTATGTGGTGGGTTCAATGACATCGGAATTCTCCTCCATGTCGCGACTCACAGAATCAAGGCCACTCGCCTTGACATGGGCCTCGAACTGCACACGCAAGGGATCCAAATCACCAGGCGACTGCGACAAGAGAGTGTACATGCGCGCCAAATCCTCCGTCATGTCGTTCTCCAACAGTGTCTTGAACTCCTGCCAGAAAAGATCTCGGTGCGCTGAAACGAGCTCAGCTCGACACACTTCCATCAACGGCGCACGCGTGCTGGAATGCATGTACATCTCCACACGATTTTCCTCCTCTTCCAGGCGAAGCTCAGCCTTTTTCATGTAGTCGGTCATTGAGTTGTGGGCTAAGAATTCAGCACTCTCAGCCTTGTAAAAAGACGCCGTCGCCGCAAGGAATGCCTGCTGGAACTCTCGCAGGTATACATCCAGGTTCAGCCGCACGGCATCTACATCATCGATACCCAGCGATACGCAGCTGTCTAGCACGCACTTCAGCAATGCCGTGGGCACAAGCTCGCCGTGTCGCTGCTTCTCGATTTGGTATAGTACTGCATCCATCAATGCATGCCCTCGTTGAATCGGCACAAATATATGTTTCATCCATTGTACCAGCGCTAGTGTATACACAGTGTGAATGTCGGTTCGTCCCTCTTCCCTCTCATGCTTGACCCAGTGCCGATTTAGGTATATCAGCATTCGGTGCACGAAATTCGCCCCATTGGTGTACCGTTCCCATTCCGCCGAGTAAGCGCGCAACAGTTCCTCGCCAGACAAAGGCACTAGACGTGTATATATCCCTTGCAAATGTTGCAGGAAATAGTTCGCCACTCGCATGTACAGCTCACCACCAACGAGATGCGCTCCTGTTGCCATACCGCTTGTCCCACCCATCCCGCTACTGATGCAGTAATTGTACGCTGCTGTATACAGCTGCATATAGCGCTCGTACGACATTCCCTCGGTAAGACGCGTCATCTAAGATAGGTCAGTATGGCAAACAAGACTCCCTTGTATGACGTACGTACCATGACGTCAATCCCACTCTCGAGAAAGTTCCATGTGGCAACAATGCTGTACAACGTTAGATAGTTCATACATACTCATTGGATGGCGGAAGGTTAGTGCCATCCGCGGCTCGTGTCGCCATTGTAATGCCACCTCCCTAGACCAGCTTTCCACACGTTGATGGGATGGGACGGAGTAGGCGTTGGCTCACCGACTCAAGCGGAGAGAGGTTGAGTGAACCACGTGCTGATTAAACATGGTTCCTTTCTTCCACATCGCGAGCGCCTAGGCCTAAGAGGACACCCAAAGAACTAGTTGGCTGCCTGGCCGAGTTGGCTGACGCGGTCATATCGCGAGCTGGCCTTACCGCCACGCAGGCTTTCACCGTCGCGTTGGAGCAAGCATACCATGGATCCTGGAGCACGCGGAGGCGTATGGGGGTGTGTAAGAGAGCACGACAACTCTGACGCAGCATGTTCGGTGAGGCAGCAGGTGTGGAAGGCGTGCCGGCATGGATGAAAGGCGCAGACACTATGTGGCATGATCCCGGTGGGTCAGGGCCTTCTGACATGGGCCGTGCATTAGACTTGGTGTTTGTACGTATGATCGATGTCGTCTTACGTTAGATCATCGATGCAACAGGTTCGATGGGTTCTTAGTACGTGGCCCTCTTGATCTCACAACCAGCATCAATGTAAGCAAGGACCATGGATGTCGTAAGTGGTAATGAGCAGCATCTTACTCGCTAGTCGGCTACCCGAAACATTGAGATGATTTGTGATCAGGTACGTATATTCACCCCAGAACTTTGCGTGCTTACGTGCGCGCACCACAGATCACTCAGTCTGAATACCTTGCATCAGAGGGCGCGTTGCGTGTAGGCCTCATCGCGTACCGTGACCATCCACCGCAAGATCATGTGTACATTGTAAAAAACTGTAAGTGAAACTCGCAAACATTTGATTTGGTGCAGGCATTTTGCTCATCCTGGGACAACCTATGCACGCATTCACGCATACACACACACACACACACACACACACACACTCTCTCTCTCTCTCTCTCTCTCTCTCTCTCTCTCTCCCTCTCTTCCTCTCCGTTCGAATTGTTTTAGCTAACACGAATCAAGTTGGTTTTACGACTTCAGTATTGGAAATGAAAGAGAACCTCAATGGCCTATTTGCGGCAGGTGGCGGAGATGGTCCGGAAGCCATGACTGCAGCGCTCAAAGCTGCAGCTGATCTCGACTGGCGCCCTCACGCTGCAAAAATGGCCATCCTAATTACCGATGCTCCGCCGCATGGTATTGGCGAATATGGTGACGGATTTCCCAATGGGTCTCCAGATGGACAAGACCCGATTGTGCTGGCTCGCAAAATGTCGGCGATGGGCATTTCAATTTTCGTCGTGGCTTGCGAGCCTGCTTTGTCAGGATACCAGCACGCAGTGGACTTTTACCAGGGCCTCGTCAGCATCACAAGCGGCCTACTAGTTCCACTAACGACAGCCTCGCTCCTAAGTCACGTCGTTATTGCTGCGGCTGGAGAAGTCATGGACCTTGATCGGCTGCACCGCGAAGTCGGCGATTCAGTTCTAGAACGCATGAAGGGACTCAGTCTCAGTCTAGGTAATGAAGCAACTGACTCGACATCTGCGATATCCAGGCTCGTTGATCAAGTCGCAACCGAGCTGCACGAAAAGCTTCTTCTCCGGCAAGAAAATACTAAGCAACTCATTATTGAAAGCATATACCGCGAAAGTGAAGAATCTACCCACAATATTCGAGTTTGGTCACACGCTCCTGACATCTTCACAGCTCGTCCCCATATTCGCAAAGTCATTGGCTCGCGGCTCAGTCAAAAATACTTGGATATGCGCCGCGCAAGCCAGCAAGCAAGGTTGTGGCGGCCTACACCTACCCCGCTCAGCGGCGCACTAAATGACGAGCCTACCAGCACTCCAAAGCGGCAAATTGTCTCGCAATTTGCTGCATTTGAAGCAAAGCCTGGGCTGCGAGTCCAAGCCTCCCCGAACCCGCCCACCAATGTAACGAATCTCAGCACTGGCACATACCGATCATCAGGCATGGACATGGATGACGACGGTGATGATGCTTTCATCGCTGACAGTGGTATTGATGATCGCACGGCCACCTCTCATGATAATGAAGTACGCGTCGAAGGTGACGATGGCCAGATGCTCGCATACCGACATGATGCCATTTCTCTATCTCAGGCACGCCGTCTGGCCATGCAGAGTCTCTCGCGAGCTTCGTAGATATTTAGTAAGCAATACGACGCTTGGACTATCTCGCCGGCTTTCCTATCCTCCTTGAGTCTTTGGTCTGTGGGATAGTCGGTATCTCTGGGGATCTTGGTAAACCTCGTGACTGCCGAACAAAACTCAGTGCACCCGCATGTCATCTTGGACCGACATGAGTTCCGAGGCCATGGAGACGGATGTGCCGCTCCCAGATAACAACGTACCTGCGAAGACATTCGCTACATCGACCCTTGACCCTTGGGAATACAATACTTGGCTCCGATCAATCGAACGGAAAATGCTTGCGAGTGACGAGAGTGCAACGACTGACCATTCCTCATACATAACTGAACTATGTCAAGCATGTTCAGCAATGTCCTCTGTAATGGCTTTGCGTCCTGTACAATGGCACATTTACCTGAGTCTTGCGATATTAAATGGCACATATAGTGGTCACGACCTTGCAGTGCTGCATGAACGCAGTACACATGATTCTCTAGATATGAGTCTTTTCGTCCGCTGTGCAAGCTTTTGGGTTTGTGCATGGACACGTCACAGCGGCATAAAGGTACCGTTGCAAAATCTTGGTACAACTTATGATGAGCATGGGCATGCATCTCAAGTTTCTAAAATTCTACCTACGTGGACGGGCCTGACTGGTCCCACACTGTATGATAATGGCATATACGATGTTGATGCACATGACATACAGTGGGACATATCCGAAGATGACGCACGAAACGCACTCCGCGAACTCTATGGTCGATGTGCTTGGCATACAATCGAGAGTCAAGTAATGTGGAACATGTATGTGGCATTTGAGTATGCGCTTCTTGAAAAGGATCCAAGCGATTTGCGCGTTGATCTAATGAAGCAAGTGTACACGGCACGACTCCAAGTGCCACACAAGCAGCTGGAGACTACATTCCAGCGTTTTTCCAGCTTTGTATCTACTCATTTGCCTGCATCAGAATACGAGTCAGTCATGACAAGTGCAAATAAATTATACAGTGATGCTTTGCGGCAATGGCGTGAGCGGGAAGCTTATGATGAATCTATCAGCAATGCAAACAGCACCTTGCAAGCTCACTGGAGTCCGTTTCTTTCTTGGCAAGTACACCGAATCAAGCAACTCCGCACTTCCAAAGACAAGACACATCTCGCAACGGAAGAGGAACTGGGCCTGACACTCTACCGGCGTGCTCTTCATCGTTTTGGTATGTATCCGGCGGCGCGAAACGATACCGAGGCGTCTGAGTACGCGGATGTACCCCCTACACCTAGCGTGGAAAAGGTTCACAAGCAGAGGCATGGCCGAAAGAGTCACAAGATGCAAGAACGCGACCAGGCTCAGGCGCGTATTGAGGCGCGCCCAAGCATTGCTGCTGCCGAGAGTATTTGGCTTGATATGATCGCAATGGTGAACACGCCTCAAGTCGAAGCTGCATCCCTGCTCCCGATTTGCGAGCAAGCAACTCGGGTTTTACCGGTCTGTGGACGTCTGTGGGCAGTCTACCTTCGCTCTCTTACGCGTTTCCACCGGCCCAAATCTCAGGTGCTTGAAATCTTTGACCTTGTCATGAAGTCTGATTGTGTGGGCCGGATCGCCGGTGGCACCTCACTCCTAGCCCTTTTACAAGCACGTATTGACTGTGAACGAACTTATGCGGTGCTTGAGCTCGCCTCTTCTCAAAACATAGCCCCAGAACAAGTCGTTCTTGTGGCTGACGTGGACCGATTCATGCACATATACGAACTTCTCTTACAGTCGATCTCGGCCATGAGCAAACTCCCCGAACCCGAACAAGACGCAAGTTTGGCACTTGAGACCTATGCGATTGATTGGATCGAACGTGCGGCACGCACGTTGGCTGCCAGCGCGGGCGCTGATGCGGCAGCCGGACTGAATCCATTGGCTGATGAGCTGTGGACACATACGTTGCAGTTACATTCAACGCATGCGCAAGCCTACGTCCAGGCAGGACAATATTACCAACGACATGACGATGACAAACGCGCACGGCAGATCTTCAAGAGTGGCGTCGCGAAGGCTCAGCTGGACGATAAAGCAGCCGTGCTTTCAGCTTGGGTGGCGTTTGAGCATGCTCGTGGCTCGCCTGCTGAAATAGAACACGCCGAGGCGAAAGCGAAAGTGGAGCACGATCGTTTGTGGCGCCAATGGTACTCGTATCAAGCACAGCAGGCGAGCACCTCGTGTGTGACTTCGAACACGAATGCTGCTGTTGTGGCTGCGGCTGCTGATGTTGATGCTGACGAGCGCGCATCGCTTCCTGAAACAGACGTGCTGAAGCGCAAAGCCGTTGACAACAATGAGGGTGACTGCAACGATGTTATTGCCAGTGAAGTTGAAAGCGCGTCGCTTGCAAAGCGTCAAGAAACGCAACATACACAACCGGCACGCGATCGTGAATTCTCGTCGGTTATGGTGTCGGGTTTGCCGCCAAATACGACGGAGGCCGAGGTGCGCACATTCTTTCGTGACTGTGGCATTATCTTCGACATGGTTGGACCGAGACAGATTGCAACTACGTCGTCCGACACACATCCCATAAGTGCAGTTCTCGTGGAGTTCACAGATCGTGAGGGCGCAAGCGCAGCACGCACCCGCGACATGAAGCGAATTGGTGAGAATGAGGTGCGTGTTTCGCTCTCATATGCATGCACGCTCTACGTGACAAATTTTCCCCCAGATACTTCGGACCTAATGGTTCGTGAACGCTTTCAGAAGTATGGACCTATCTTTGATATCCGATGGCCAAGTCGCCGCTTCGTGCAGTCGCGTCGGTTTTGCTACATCCAGTATATGATAGAGTCATCTGCGCATGCGGCTCTTGCTGAGCATGGCGTACATTGGCAGCCACACCATGCTTTGCAAGTGTACCTTTCAAATCCCATGCTCAAAAAGCAGCGCTCAGATGCGAATGCAAATGACAAAGAGCTTTACATGACAGGTTTGCCTCGTTCTGCAACAGTAGAGCAAGTACGGCAGTTTTTCGAGCCACATGCACCAATTGACGATGTGCGAATGCCACTTCGTCCTGACGGCAAGTCACGCGGTATTGCATTTATTCAGTGTCGAACGCCACTCGATGCGCGCCGGGCAATGCAAGCCACAAATAGCACGAAATTCCACAACCGTCTTGTTGCTGTCACTCTTGCTGACGCTGGGCGCCAGACGCGTTCGAAAGACACTCTACACGCTTCAAATGATGCATGGCGTGCCAAGTCCATTCATGTTGCAGGCTTGCCGCCTGATGCACAGGAACCATTGATTCAGCAGGCCGTAGAAGCAGCGGTCGGTCCTCGAACTGTGCGGCAGGTCTTTTGGACGCCTGGTCGTCCGCCCAATGCCCAGGGTACATGTGACAGCATAGTCGAAATGGCCGATGAAGAGGTCGCGGGACGTGCTGCCCTTGTTGCTGATGCTTTTTATGGTACTTTGCCACTGACCTTCACCATGTATCAAAACTTACCTCCGTCTTCTTCTGCCGCTGGATCAGTCACGCCAGCATACTCGGTCGCTCGTCGCGGCAACCATGGACGCGGACCTCGAGGCGCCTTTGAATTTTCTCGAGTGCACAATCCGGAGAATCAACCTGATACTGCAACGCCCAAAGGACAAGATGCGTTCCGTCAAATGCTTCATGAGCGTTAAAAACAAGAAAAATAACTACGAATCTTCATCCACGGCATGGATCCAGTCAAGCAGCTGTGTGGCTCGTGTCTTTCGCAGGGAGAACCAAGACTGCACTAATGTTGTTGCGGACAATGCTGTTTCTGAGGACTGTTCGCGGTCCGTCTGTTCTGCAGAATCTCCGTGAGACGACTGCGCTTCCACTGATATAGTCGCTTTGTTCGTCGAATTCGACATGTCCGTGTCCTTTTGGGAGGATGTTTCAGATGTTGTTGTTGGGGCCAAAGGAGGATTTGTCGCAGATTCCAACGCATGCAACATTCGCTGTGTACAAGTTAGTATTCATTGCATTGAAAACAAAAATAAAAATAACGCACGTACCTGTTTGGCGAGACCCATCATACTTGCGAGGTAGAAGGCTACAACAGACACGTACTCATCAGCGATCCACGAGCCATTGTCTGGTAGAGGAAGCGAAGGAGGTATAAGGAGCTTTTCCTGTTCATCAATCTCCTCCAGTGGGGCTTCAGCGAGCTGACGACCGAGTTCATAAATGCGGGGCGACCACAGAACATGGCGCAAAAGCCAATTTTGGCGCTGTTTTGAAAACTTCCACGCTTCCTTGTCGCAGAGATATTGTTGGGTATAGGCTATCGCTTTCTTTGCAGAATCGCTAAGGTCCTCGATGAACTCTGTGTCTGGCCCGGGATGCGGCACATTCGAACGTTTGCGTTTGCGCGAGCGTTTGCGCTTCTTTTTCATATCGCCAGCGACCGCTACATCAGGCTCATGATCTGCATCTTTGTGATGCACTTGTTCTAGCGCAGGTTCTGACTCGGTACTCGCTTCGTGCGCAGAAGTTGTATGCACGACCTCGTCGTTCACAGATTCTTGATGTTCATATTCACCACTATCGTGCTTGCTCGCATGTTCCAATTCATCTTTCTGAGGAGCTGTATTGCCAGCTCCATCAACACCGGCGTCTGTCTGTGTCCGCGCCTTCTTGGACGAGCGCCTCCGAAGTCGCTTGCCCATACAGCGTCGTGATCCTTACGAAATAATACACGCCTTTCGATTTATCTGAAGTGAAACGACAAGAAACAAAGAAAAATCGGACTACTTTTAGGGTGTGGAGGCCAAATCGGGTCCATTAGAGAAGTCAACCAAGGAATACATTCGAATAGGTAGCCAGCTGAGATGGAACTGGGATCCTACTTAGCAAGCCAAGTTTGGAGCCATGCAGGTTCCATTCTCGAGACGGTGCGAGCAAAAGTCTGGGACGTGAGGACCAACTCTTCAAACACAATCACCTGAACGGATTCGTTGGATGTGCCACGCGCGCCGTGCCGAGATGGATGTAACACACAGGAAGGGTGTAGCTTGAAGGTCTGGCCTCCCGCAACACGACGAAAGCTCCCGTCCGGCTGCCGCAAAGCCGTATGGCTCAGACGACCGGTGCCGAGGCATTGCATCAACTCCATATAGTTTTCTCCCGCGTTCTGTGGCAGAATGGACGCCCCCTTTGTCACGACCAACGCATCGGGATCATCCTCCGAGTCAGACGCCTCTGACTCTATTTTGTGCGATGCATTATGATGCGAGATCTCTTCGCACACAATCCCATGCTGTGAACATATGCGCGATAGCTGTTTCCGGATAGAAAGGATATTTTTCACCGTCCGCTCGTGGACAAAGTGCGTTTGACACCACATGCGAACTTCTTGGCGCGCGGCGGCTGCAGATACGTGAGACGCATACGCATGGTCGTGTGCAGCTATGTATGCCCGGAAAGCATTCAGCATTGTTGCATGATCACCAGTCACATCGTAAAACACTTCTCGTGCCTGTTCAGCAAGCTCGCGCTTGTCTGGCTGCGTCGGCTCCACAAAGATGCTCCGGTCTGCTGACAAGATCGACACAAGATCACGAGCTTGACTCGCAACACGAGTACCTTGCTCTGCGGCTGCCAGGAGAAGACGCGCATAGGATGGGGTAACAGGGAGAGAAGCAAGCTGATAGCCCAATTCTGTGAGGAAGATGCCGTCTTTCCGTGTTTGAATGGCGCCCAATTCAGCGAGGTGAAGGACTGCTTCTTGAAGAAGCGCAGTATCTGGTGGATCTATCCACTCGAATGTAAATGGATTCAGGTCCATCGCGTATAGTTGAAGTGCAGCGCCAGACAGTTCGGTGCGATGGATTTCCGCGACGGGCATCGGGCGCAGTTGGTAGAAGGCATCGCGCGTATACAGCCGATAGCATTCGCCCGGCGCTTCACGACCTGCTCGTCCTGCGCGCTGTACGCTGGATGACTGTGAAATAGGCAGGACCTGGAGTGTCTCAATGCTGGTGTGAGGAGAAAATACTTTCTCTTTGACAAGCCCCGAGTCCACGACGTAGCGAACGCCCGGGATTGTGATACTTGTTTCAGCAATATTCGTCGCAAGTACTATTTTTCTTGTGTGCACGGGCGTCGGAGTAAAGACGGCAGCAGATGCAGCGGGACCCAACGCCGCATAGAGCGGCCGCACAAGAAGTGCAGGTACATCATCGCGTCCTTCTTCCCGCGCCCAAGGTTCTAGCTGCGACTGATATAGCTCGAGTGATTGCACCATGGATTCAATTTCCTCCTGCCCCGTAGCAAAGACGAGAACATCGCCAAGCGGCTTCGACACGTGTATCTGCATCACTGTGCGAACGGCCGCATCTGTCCAGTCCTGACAGCTATGCTCCGTATGATACAACCGTACCCGATGCTGTCGACCTGCCACATACAATATAGGTATTGGTTTGATCGAATTCGAGAAAAAGCGCGCGAATGCATCCGCATCTATTGTAGCGCTCATGATGATGATTTTTAGAGGCGCAAGGGTCGTGTTGCCAGCATCGATGAGCTTTTTTCGTTCCTTCTGAATCTGCTTCATAAGTCCCAGCAGCATATCTGTGCGCAGCGAGCGCTCATGCGCTTCGTCAATTATCATAACTCTGTACCGTTTCAACAGGAAGTTCCGTGCGTTCTTCTTGCGTGACATTCCCACCTTCGAGATACTAGAGCCCAAGGCCTCTCGAATAAGCATTCCATCCGTTAAAAACTTTATGCGCGTTTGCGGGGTGGTCCGATCGTCGAATCGAACCGAGTATCCAACGTATGCCGGTTTGTCAGTCTTGACGTCGGATCGTGGCCGTAATGTTGCAGGATCTTCGCATCCCAATTCATCGGCCACTCGGCGCGCAAGTGACGTTGCTGCTACTCTTCGTGGCTGTGTGATCCCAATCATGCCTCGGCTGCTCTGACTCTCTTCGAGCAAGAACTGGGGGATTTGGGTCGTTTTACCACTTCCTGTCTCACCAACTATAATGACTGTATCGTTCTCTCTGATCCGCGCCAAAATTGTGTCCTTTCCCTCCCAAACTGGCAAAGATCTCACTGCATTGATTCCAGCAGCTTCCTTCATTTGCATGGGTCTATGGCGCTCTGCCCACTAACGAGGGAATGGCAAGTATTCGTGTACGTTAGCCTGAATCGTGAGATGGTGGAGTACTTGTCCTTGCGTGTACCCCTACTACAGAACTCCACATTTTGACGTCATCTCCCAATCTCCGACTCAAGAAAAATTAGGGCAAGTGGCGGCACCTGCGCTTGCGTCATCCGATCAAAGTTGCATATTATAAATTGACTAGGGGTACTTCGTGTGACTTTCTAAAGCTGCCAGAGAGAGAGAGAGGGTGTGTGTGTGTGTGTGTGTGTGTGTGTGTGTGGCGTCGTTCACCATGGATTTTAATTTCACAGGGTCATCACGGCCTAAACGAACTATCAATCTTGGCAGACAGCCTGGTCCAAAGTCTGTTGCTGATGTAGCAGCCCAAGTTCGTGCGCAACGTGAGGATCGGAGAATGCACAAAGTCCGTGTAGCTGCCGCCACTCGCATCCAGGCTGCATATCGTCAATATACCACCTGCAAAGCGCTTCGTCAACAGTGCGCACAAGAATTTGATCATATACTGAATACCAGCGTATCACCCACCGCGGATGCTTGGATCCACCTCACCCGCCTTCTAGTGTTTTCGCAGGGTCGGAACGTCTCATGCGCCGAAGCACGTCGTTTAGCGCTTTGGGCTGAGGAGTTTCTGTCTGCATCAACATGGCCTAAGCCTGCATTAAGCTCTTGGGTCTCGCTTCTTGCGATGGTACTTGAATGTATGTTACGTTGCATGCAGCATGCGCAAGCACTTGAAGCGTCTTACACGCGAGCGATGCTTACCTTCATGCTGGGCCTTCTTTGCAAAGAACACGAGAACGTGGACTTAGCAAAGCAAATGACATCCTTTCTACTCTCCCATGGAATGCACAGCTCACTGAGAAACTACCTCGTCGCGCTTCCGAAGGACGCAATATCTGAGCAGGCCGACTGTGTGTCGTTGATGCTTCGGCCACTGGCTCTTTTCGATGAACCGACTACCGAGTTTGTTCAAGCTGGTGCCGCTGACGCATCTTCATATGCACCACGAGCCATGTTCCTCCGAACATTTACCAGTGAGATCCTGACGATTCCTCACCTCTTGCATCACATGCCGATTCCGTCTGTCAGCGCCCTTTCCTCCGCTTTTCCCATGTCGGAATTTATGCATCACGTACAGTCTCTGGGTGCTTACTACGATGTGACGTCTGGTGACAGCGCACTAGCGAACAATCCCATTCACTGCCCGTACCTGCTGGCGAATGTCATCATACTCACAGCTGTGCGTGTCAAGGCAATGCAGAATGGCTCCGAGATAAGCCAATATCTGATGATGCTGGCAACTTTGCAAAACGCTTTACCCAAGTCTGTGTTTGCCGATGAGGATGCTTCTATTGATCAGAAAACGAAAAATGAGCTACTCACTCTTGTATCCTTTGCCCACATTCGGTCAGTACTTGCGGCCAGTATGCGATCCCCACACAATACGCGCCCAGCTCTGTGTGCATTTCTTGTGGCGACGCTGTACACATGGCCTGCGTCCGCACGCGATTCAGTTCTTACGGCCATGCTGTACGGATATGACAAAGACGGTGTCACTCGCTCAGTGTACATGGGTATTTTAGCGCGTGAGTTGTGGCGTGGCTGGGTCCGTTCCTGCTCACTTGTTCGTTGTGTTGCAACGAAACATCGCGGACTAGCAGCAAACGCATCAAACGTGCGTGCAGTTGTTACAGACCCAACATATGCAAGTGATTGGCCGCTCTTCCTGATCTTGTGCATTGAATATTCACGGTGTCTGATGATTTTGGGCGATGACGAATTTTATCCTTCGAGTGCCATCGATACCCACGTGCCTAGTAGAAATCCACTCACTCTTGACGAGCTTGATACACTCAGTGGCCTGCTCCGGAATATTACCTTCGCTATGTACTGGAACAGTGTGGACATGCCCCCAGAACATGCTCATGTGCCAGGAACCCGTGTGCAGCTTGCACAAGTCCGTGAGTTATGTACACGGCTCCTTCAGCAGCTCCATACACGTGATTCTCGCCGCTCCTTTGTGCGTGAGGGCCATTGGCACATGCTTGGACAGAATGACCTAGGCTCATTTATCCACGCAGTCGTCCTTGAAGAAAGGGAACTCGCCTCCGCAATCTCGCATGATGAAGATGCAACAAATGCACGCGCAACAATTTCGGCACTGTCACAACGCACGCGTGCATTCATGACGCCGCGGCTAGAGGTGCTCAGTTACATTCCATTTGTCATTCCCTTTGATGTCCGGGTGGAGATCTTTCGGCAGTTCGTGCGGAACGATGCTGAGCGTTTAGGGATTTCGCGCGACATATTTTCGCCCACACGCCGGCATCGCGCGACGATCCGCCGTGGACACATTGCTGAAGATGGTATGGCGAAGCTCAACGGACTTGGACCGAGCTTGAAAGAACCACTGGAAATTGTATTTATTGACCAGTGGGGTATGCCGGAGGCAGGTATCGATGGCAGTGGCCTGTTTAAGGAGTTCCTTGTCTCGATTATCCGCGAGGTATTCGACACAGATCGCGGCCTGTGGTGTGCAAATGAACGACAAGAGTTGTATCCGAATCCGCACTCTTATGCTCACGGCGAAGAGCAGTTGACGTGGTACACATTTTTAGGTCGGATTTTGGGGAAGGCATTGTATGAAGGGATTCTAGTGGATGTCAAGTTTGCTGACTTTTTCTTAACTAAATGGTTGGGGCCAAAGGGATACATCGACGACCTTGCCAGTCTCGAGAGCCTGGACAGTGATTTGTATCGGGGTCTCATTGCGCTCAAGAACTATACAGGCAATGTGGAAAATGATTTTGCATTGAATTTCACAGTGACCGACGAAGAGTTTGGTGTGCGAATGAATCGGGAGCTCATTCCCGGTGGGAATGATGTCCCCGTGACGCGCGAAAACCGACTCTCCTACATCTATTGTATGACCAGGTATCGGCTCAGCACACAAATTGAGGACCAATGCAATGCATTCTTCCAGGGCCTAAGTGAAATGATTGACCCGCGATGGCTTCGTCTTTTCAACCGGGAAGAACTGCGAGTGCTCGTTTCAGGCGCAGAGAGTCCCATCGACGTTGATGATCTCAGGCGCAACACAGTATATGGTGGCTATCACGAGAAAGACATGGCCGTACAGTACTTCTGGGAAGCCTTGTCACACTTTGATCAAAGTTCTCTGAAAGTATTTCTGCGTTTCGTCACATCATCGCCGAATCCTCCACTACTGGGCTTTAGTGAACTAAATCCGAAATTTGCCATCCGACATGCTGGTGACGACGTGACGCGGCTTCCTACAGCAAGCACATGTGTGAATCTACTCAAGCTTCCCGCCTACGAGTCAGTCGCACAATGTGCAGACAAGCTTCGGTATGCTATTTATGCAGGCGCTGGCTTCGACTTGTCTTAGACAACCCGTGCTGCTTTGCATCGGGATTGCAGCCGACTTTGACTGAGTTCGAAAGGCAGCTAAGACGCATGCATAATGGATAAAACATTGGGTGCTGAGAAAGTGTTGCGGCCGAAGCAAATGTACGCACGTGCTCGCTATGGGTGGAGTGCTGCGTCAGAAACAAGCACGAGGCGTGGCTGGGCGCTGCGCAGCTGGCTGCGCATACATGAGTGTGTTTGAGATGTGGGGTTCCACGCGACGTTTCTCCGCCCCAGGACATAACTTTGAATTCCTTCCAGATGTAGCCTATGAAGAGTCTTTTTTTCTCGCGAGTTGAGAAAATCCTATGTAATGTCCAGTTTATTCCCACGAGAGTTCATGCGGAGAAAATGGAGCCGACTCCGGCTAGCGTGCTAGATGTCGAGTAACCGTACCTGCTCGCATACATTTTTTTTTCCAGAGTCGATCAAAGACCCTACGGCCCCATCCCATCAGCTTGTACATACGATCTCCTGAATGGACATGGCTTGGCATTGACCAACGCATTGAAATCAGAGATGATACAAGAATTCTATTCAAGCATGTTGGCCTTTTCACCTGACAGGCTTGAACAGGTCGCTACGAAGGATACCTTGGAAATGGCACACATTCTTCATGGTACGTACTAAACTTGACCCGGCCTTTGGACATGAGTTGGATATGAGAAAAGGCAGACGCTGACTCCTTATGTCTTTCCTCTTCACAGTATCTTCTAAATGCAAGTCATTCGTTCAAAATGGTGAGCGCTTCGAAAATTTATCCTGGCGTATTTGGGCGCAGCAGAATCAACGTACCAAGGTGCTTCCAGCCGAATCTGTTATTTCTTCGGTGACACCGTACATGCAAAAATGTTATCCTATGTTGACACCATCAGCATCAGCCCCATTGTCTGAGCCTGAGCTTTCGACGGACGAATCTGTGACGAGCGAAGAGGGCGATGCGGACGATCATCAGAGGGCGGACCGCACATCTTGTCTGAATGAATTCAGTATTCTTACCAGGCATCATACTGATAGCACCGTTCCAACACCGCAGTTCTTTCAGAAACTCGCAGATGATGTCGAACAGTGCTGGTTACATTCATCTTATTCGTCGATCGGCTGTAATCCTACGCGCTGGAAGCGAGGGTCTGACGATATCCATGAAGAGGAAGATGAAACTGTCCAAGGGTCTGAGTCTCGCAGCACGGGTACACCCATTTCTACAACAGGTACAGTCACTCCTAATGTTATTCGTTCGCGAGCAAATTCAACAACGCAGTCTCCACGAACTCAAGCACTTGGACCCAAGGTAACAGAAGCTCTTGTTCCACCCAAGTCGCAAGATTTGTTAGCGCATAACTGTGTAACAGCATTGAGGCCAGACGCCATGAAAAGCGCGATGCTCTTTGAAGAAGGAGCCGCTGCAACGAATTCGGCTCTTCCTGTGTCGTCTTTTCCTAATCCCCAGATGTTATCAGTGCCTGCGGCCACTTGCTCTGTATCCTCGAGTCCACTAGTGTCCGACGTCTCCGTTTCTGTCAGCACATCCAAGTCCACTAGTCCACGACCCCCTGGAGCAGCAAGCACTGTGGCACTGGCAGGTGCCAGGAACGCAGGCATCCAGGCACCACCAGCACCATCTGTCGCATCTGGGATCCCCTCTCGTATGCGGCGTCAGCAACGCATCCAGAAAAGTACAGAAAACCTACCAGCGCTGCGTGCGACGAAGTCCTATTTGGCGAGGATGAATGCAGCTAACGTCGCACCTGGACATGTGTTCGACGGGAAGCCAAAGCAAGAAAAGGCAAAGAAAAAGCAAAGCAAAATCCTCTTCACCGTTGGTGGCGATTCTGAGGAGGACGAGCTGCCTACCGAAGGCGACAACGAGGATGACTGGTCAAGCGAGGATGACGAAGCCAATGGCGGGGATGCTGGAAATGATACAAGTACGCACGAAAGTGCGCGGCTAGAGACAGAACGAGCGCAGAGAGAACTAGATGAAGAGTGCGAACGAATAGAGATGTTCAAGAAACGGCCGATCCGCTCGGCCAGCTTGGCCGACCTACCGCATGCATCCAATGCAATGCCACCGCCTACTGAGTTAGGCCCTACTCGCGGCCTCTTGTCAACGATGCTTAAACCGTCAGAAGTGTCAAAGCAGTATCCGCATCGGCCCCGTGCAGGCCAAACGGTCCATCTCTCACACATGCCGAATCGGGCTCACTGCACTTGGACACATGCAAGCGCGCGGAACCCTTCGACTCCCACACATCTTCCACGTGCGCCCAGCTTCCAGACTATTCGATGTAATCCCACTTCAGGCGCCGACAAGAAAGACATCATAAACCGCAGTAAGAGTGCACTGGCGCTTCCGCTGTTGAACCTAACGTCTTTGCGCTCAAGTACATCGTCCGGCCGGATTGTATCGCCGTCTCCGAAGCATGCGGTAGGGGCTACGTCGCCAGAGCCTGGGCGTGCAGTGTCGAATCACGGTAGTGAATCAGACGAAAGTTCAGCGCCTCCGCGTACACGCAGTAATCTTGCACTCAGTCGGCTTTCCGCGATTGCTCAGCGTGAGACGTCCTCGACAATAACGACGCCAACGACTTTGTCATCAGATACTGGCGATGGACGTAGGCTTTCATCGCTTGTGCGTTCCTGTAACTCCATTGGCAATTTGATGACCGCGACGAAGCCGGACTCTGCGCATACTGCTGTGCATTCCATTCCATCGCCAGCATCCCAGCATGCGCCAGCTGAGGGAGAAGAAGATGGTCTTTGCCTCGGAGTTGAAGCTGATGAGCGCGCCCCCCTACGCGTTCAGCGAGTGCTTGAGGCGACTCCACAGACGACGGATGTGCCACAGTTCTCCCAAGCATGTCTTATGTCTGATACAATGACTGAGTCGCCTGTTCCGCAGCATGCCACTGAGTGTTCAGGAACGATGCCACCACTTGTGGATACTGTGTGTGAGGAAGAGCAGTCCCAGCCGCCAGAAGCGCTTGTGCCAACGCCTTGCGTGCATACAGATGCGCTGTCTGATCCACTGCATCGCCGGATCAGCACGCCCAACCCCTTGGCCGCGCGTGCTACTGTAGCGCGGCAAAACATTTTGGACGAAGAACTCTCACAAAGCGTCCGAGAGAACTTGCAATGGGAACGTAAATCGCGGGCTCGCTTGCTCGGGATCGGTTTAATGGGCACCGTGTCTTCTCAGCGGCCTCGACGAACGACGGACTCTAGGGTTGTGGGTCTTGATCAGTCTCGACCCCATACTGATGAGGGGTCATTCCATCACAAGGGATGGTAAAACTGCTGCTTCGATCTTGTTTTTATGCTATAAGAGACTGCAGTTTACCACCTGGCCTGGTCAAGAGAGAGAGAGAGAGAGAGAGAGAGATACAACACATTCATATACTATGAGCTGATTGATTACTTGTACATTGTCATACATCTAATAATTAGAGTTCACTTTTAAGGATGGATGTCACCGAAGCAGATGAAGGCGTTGCAGAAGGCGTGGAACGGAAGCCAACATCGTTGCCGCTGCTCACGCCCGGAGCCGTCTTCCACCACGAGCTCCACCATAAAGACCAGGAACGAGCTGCATGGCTACTGCCACTGCCGTTAGCAGTGCCACCACTACTCCCGAGCCCTACGGTCGCCGTCGTTTGGGAAGAAAAGACAAGTCGCCAGACAGTCCATAGTACTGCTGTCGAACCAGATACAGCAACGAGCCACAACGCCACCGTTCGCCAGCGCAGACGAACTGTGCCGAGTGAGCGGCCGTGTGCAGGGACAGCGCCACGTGCGTCCATCGCAATGCTCAGGATGATGTTATACAGCTCAGCCATTTCGCCTAGCTGCGCACTCACATTCAACGGCCCTGCACCAAGATGCGGGATGTTGAGGCCAAGTTTCCGACAATACATGTCCGGCTGGACTTCATGTCGCTGACGAGCGAGATCCAAGTCCGATTTCGTTGCGACAAAGAGTGTGGGGAATGAGGCAAGGTGCGGGTATTGCTGCCTCAAATTCGACACGTACGAGAACGAGTGTGTATCGCTAGAGTCGTACACAAATACAATCACACTCACACGCTCCAGCTTGGCCGGATTTCGCAATGCCTCTGCCTCGTTGTGTGAGCCATATTCTTGCAATACGAGGTAGCGTTCAGCTCCATCTTGCTCCACAGCAGCGACGGCGCGTTGGAGGCGGTGCGTAGGAGCATACTTTCCACGGAACGGCTTGCCGACAAGCTGTCGAAGCAGTGCGGACTTCCCACTTCCATGTGCACCAAGCACAAGGGCAAGAAACACGCTGCACTGTTCAGCATGAGAGCGTCGGCGCTCGCCCAGTCGCCGCGGCCGTACGAGCTTGAGAGCGGATGTCGTTAGGGCTGAGCGAGCGTGGCATCCAGATCGATTTCCCACAGCTGTGCCATCAAGCCACGCATACGATGCTGGCGCTGCACTCACATAACACGGTGATGACGTGCCAGACGAAGGTGGCGTGCCAGACGCACGCATCCCGTGTGCAAAGTATGGATATCCGAGGTAGGCAAGGTATGCCAGTGTCGTGCGCGGTTCAAGAAGAGTGGTCATGCTCCACTGAGCCAGCCATCCCTGCAGCGTGACGGCACCAGATTCGTCTGTTACCGTGCCTGAGGGAAAGTTGAGCGCGCCCCAAGGATGCTGGCCACCAGGCGCCGTTTGAAACAGCTGCTCAAGCTCGCTGGCACTCAGCGCACCGTCATGATCTTTGTCATGGGCTTTGAACACTTCGGTGAAGAATTGGTAGCCCAACGGCGAGAGCTCGACGCTCATGCCATGCGGCACGTCGAAGCGTGGATATACATATGTGTTGGTGAGCGCAAGATCCATGCCATACCCAAATGTCCAGAGAACTGTCCATGTAGTCTCAAGGCGTCCGCGCTGGATAAACAACGTGTGAAGATACAGGAACCCAGCGAGCGTCAGTCCATCGTCGCGCAAATGCATCGATGCATCGGAATGCGTGCCTTGCATGACCAGTTGCTTGATCCCCACAAGCTCCTGCAGCTGCAATGGGGCATCAAAGCACTCAAACTGAAAGTTGTTGATCTCTTCGTCGCTCAAGATGCCATCCTTGTCAGAATCGCACAAGTGGAAGATATTCCGTAATGCGTCTACACATGCAGGCTTAAGAGTATGCGAACGTGAATCATACAGCGGCGCTGTTGGGTACAGAACGGCCTTTTGTGCGTAGAAGAAAATCTCACCGACATTCAGGGTCAAACTTGCGCTGCATTCGATGCAAGTCTCGACTTCTTTGAACTCGGCCATGACCGGTGCGATTTCATCTTCCAGCGCATCCTCCTCGATGTCGGCTGGTCGCTGATCGACCTTGTTGCCAACAAGAATGACGGGCACATTTATGCCTAGGGAGCGCATCATTGGTAGCCAGTACGACGAGATCCGCTCGAATGATTCTTGGTCGACAACGCTGTACACCAGCACAACTACGTGCGCACGACGAAGCTCCGTTTCAAGCCGCTCCTGAAATGCAGCACCTGAACCAGAGTCAAGAATTTTAGTTGTAACACCAGCCGGTGATGCTTCCGACGGTAGTGTAATTTCCGGCACCACATTCTGCACATGCTCGACGAAACCCTCCTTCACGAGCGACATGATCAACGACGATTTTCCCACACCCACATCGCCAGCTAACACAATCCGGATTTCTGTGTGCGAGTGTGACATTGGTACGATTCGTCACGCAAGCCCCACCACAAGCGCGCGTGTGTGTGTGTGTTGTTCGTTGTTCGTTGTTCGTTGTCCACGATGTGGTTGTTCGCTTGGATGATGACAAAAACACACGCCACCGTCGTTCCAAATCCATGTTGGCCTGTAATATCCTGGAGAAAGAGAAAAAAGACTTAATTCCCAGACTGCTTCTCGTCTCTCTGGACACCGCAACGCGCATAGGGACAAGAAACCCAAGCAAGTCCTGCCAACAGCGGTCATGTGGACTCCGTCCAGACCTGTGCCTGAATAGAGGATACGCGACTCCATCGTCTCCATGCGTGGATTGCTCGCGCAACAATGCCTACGAAAAAATTTCGTACGCTGATCAACACTCACTGGTGGGGAAGACGTCGTTTGCTTGGCATCCGTCCCTGATGAGTCATCCTGCTGAAGCTCCACTTGAGAGCCACACCAAGGCACAAAAGCTACGACGACGTTAACAACAACAACAATAGCCGTAGCGACATCGAAGTATCTCGTGTCAGGCTCGTGCTTCATTCATGCATGTCTCTTGGTATGATGGAAACATTGCCTGATGATGCGCTGCCACCACAGCCTCCCTCATCATCTTCGCGTCCACAACCCCAGGGCATCCTCTCGTGGCTTGCGCGTACGAAAAATTTGCGCGCGCGTTCTCGGCCCATGAGGCCCCAAATTTTGTCGGGATCGAAACCATTCAAGCTAGCTTATGCCGCTATTTTGTTAGGAGCTTTAATGAATATCCTGGATGCAGCGTCTATGGGTCTGCTCGTGTTTCCTGCGGATGGAGACATGTATCATGGCCTGCAGGCTCAGAGTATCGCGATGTTCCTCGCATCCACCGTGTTGAATGAGCTTGTTTTTGTGCTGGGAGGAACAAACTTTGTCCAAGCGCAAGGGGAAATGCTGGTGGAAATCCTTCCATTCATGCAAAACATTGCGAACAAGCTTGCTGCCGTCATCAACGACGACCGAGACGCTCTATTGGCGACAACTGTCACGACGTATGTGCTATCTTCTTTAATACTAGGCGTGCTTCTTCTTGCACTCGGCTTCTTCCAGATTGATCGCTGGATCGCCTACTTTCCACAGGCCGTGCTAGATGGCGCACTCGGAGCCATTGGACTCTCACTCTTTATCTCTGGCTTCGAAGTCGCACAGCGCTCTTCATTCGAATGGTCCGCAAGCTATTTTCATGACCTATTTACGTCAAACAGTATGCCTGTATGTGTGTCGGCCATTGTTCTGACGATTCTGTTGTGCACGGGAGTGCGAGTGAAAAAAAAGTCTGCTATGGCACGTCCTCGCTGGGGTGCTTCTTTCTTTCGTCGAGTCGAGTGGGAGGTACGACAAATTTGCTCAAACTCATTCTTCACTCCAGGATTCGTGTTATTATCTGGTGGCGCTTTTTGGGTCGCAGCGCTCGCAAGTAAACGAACAATGGCTGATCTCGTCGAACATCACTGGCTCTTTATGGAAGTCCCACCCGGTGCCACAGTCGGTACGCGCATGCGCTTCTTCGAATTTTGGCAGCTTTTTAATTTCCATCTCGTCCGCTGGGGTGCCATCAAGCAAGTGGCCGTCGAAATGGTTGTGCTGATTGTCATTGGCGCACTCAATCTGCCAATTTACTACCCGACACTGCGTGATAACCTACCCAATGTGCCGCGCTCTGCTTCGATTAAAAAAGAATTTATTGGCCATGGGATCGCGAATATCATCACAGGTCTCTGTGGCACATTGCCTTGCCTTGTTGTCATGTCCAACACACTCTTTTTCTCTCGTGCGGGAGGCCAGCGCATCGAGTCAGCGTGTGTTATGGTTTTGACATTCCTCTTCTTTATTTTTTCGAAGCTGCTCCTGCCTTATATTCCCGTGCTGTGTGCTGCACTCATGGTGTTTTTCTTCGGCATCGAGCTCATGGCTGAGGCGCTTGTGCCGACTTGGACGAAAAAGTCGCTCCTCGAATACTTCGTTATCCTCGGTACCATGGCCACCTGTACGGCGCTTGGATTCGCACAGGGCGTTGGTATTGGCCTTGCTGCAACGCTCGCGGTTCTCGGCTTCGAACATCTTGCCGACTACGAGATCCGAACGTGCTTTGTCCCCCTTGCTATGCTGGCTGATGCTCAGGGCCTTTCTCCCAAAATTGTTGCTCGGCTGAAGCAAGAGTCGATGGAACAGCAGCAGCAGCAGCTCGATGTGGGGGTCATTTCGCTGGCTGGCACCGCCGGGTACACCACAGCCACCAAGCTCAAGCAGGCGATCCATGCAGTGCAGCAACGAGGATGTGCTGCACTTGTCATCGACTTGACATATACCGTTCGCATTGATCGTGTAGCAGCGTCGGCCATTTTTGACGAGAGGTCAAATCCACAGCCCGGGACGAAACATCCACCTGGCTTCTTGCTTGGTGTACCGCTGGGATCACCGCGTTATGACATCCTTGCTCAGGTGGGCAGTGTGTGTGCTGATCCCTCTACGATGGATACAGTCGCTGCACATGACCAAATGATGCACGCTCTGTGGCCTATGGCTGAATTCACTGATGTTCTCGGTTGGCTCTCGTCTCGTGCTGCCGTGTCAGATCCCGGTCTCCCGCTGTGGGCGCGCAATTCCAGTCTTTCCTCTCTTGAACATCCACATCAACCAAATCCACATCACCACGATCATTTCTGCTACCCCGAATCATTAATGCCTGCACATTCTCCTTCCAACGAGATACCCATGGAAACTCCGATGTCGTTGTCTTCTTGTGGACCCAGTATAGTGCCCACGATTGACCCGACACTCCCAATAGAAGCACAATGGAGTGCGTGCTGGGACCAACTATGTTGTAATCTTTCAACTGACGACGACAATGCATGGCTCTCGAAGTCGTACGTCCAAGACCACCAGAACTTATCGGATGCGTCTGACTCGCTCGAAAAACAGAAAAACAGCATCGATACACCATTTCTAGCACCGAAACGGCGTGGAGAAAATCTTGCATACTCAGGCTCGTCCTCACCCAGGTGGCGGAACTCATTTGTCTCTGTGTTAGAGCGATATGGCCACATCCGGTTCCATGAGCCGCATACGCTGCTTGCGAGTGCAGGTGATCCGATGCCAGATGTGCGTATCATTGTCGTCGGTGCACTTGTATCGAGACGCCAGCTTGCAGCGGCCTCTCATGCCGAACATGCAGACGCATCGAGTCCTGCAAGCAAGGTCGATCGCACACCAGCCGACTGGATCCAAGCACGCCCTCGACTTCGTCTACGCCGCCGTTCCGCCGATCCCACTCTCCACACGTCTGTCCGTACGATTGTGGAACACCTGGGGCAAGGCGATATTTATGGCCTAGCTGAGTTCATGTTTGGAGAGACCTGGTCAGCCGATGTTACGACGGCTGGCCAGCTATTTAGCTCTTATGTGACCATTGACTTTTCAGCGCATGACGTGCGTGCGAACGCAGAGCTCGCTTTAGCTCTTAATGCGTACTATTCGCACCACCAATTCCGTATGCACAGGCTTCAGGAGCTATACAACCGAGCATTGAGTCAGGGTGAGCGCTACAAATGGTGAAAGTCTCATCCATACCTGATGTGTAGTTGGTTGACTATATCCCAACAAAGCAGGGCAGATCGCCAACCCTGTGATCACCTTGTTGTTGTTATGTCGTGATTCTATAGATGTAGACCGTGCGCTTACATGCCCTTGATCTCTAAGATTTTCGTAATATCAGCAACAATATCAACCCAATCGTTCATATTCTCAGTTTATCGTGTGGCTCTTCTCGCAGGTTCGTCTGAGGCTGAGACCCTGCCGGACCCGATTTGAGTGGTCCCCGCCCGATTCAAACAAGTCGGACGCAT
>OJLB01000042.1_pt1 | contig 95839 bp, 64 predicted proteins | sample 1596861 | NCBI WGS metagenome assembly OJLB01 (sample SAMEA3904681, study PRJEB24821) | metagenome | biome: Builtin; feature: hospital; material: surface | place: USA | collected 2013-06-06
CTACACGTAAGGAGTCGTCGGCAGCGTCAGATGTGTATAAGAGACAGCTGAAGGACGCTGCGTCACGTTCTGAGGAGCTCGAGAGGCAGCTGCATGAGCAAGCCGCGGCGCATACAACCGAGAAACGCGAGCTGGAGGATGCTATGGCCGGACTGCATGATGCAGAAACGAATGCAGCTACGGAGCAAGTGTCGGCTTGGGATGAAGTACGCAGGTTCTCTGCGCAGGCAAAGGAGGCATCGCTGCGTGCGGACGAAGCAGCACAGGCACACGCTGCCGCCAGGCAAGAGGCAGAGAATGCACGAGAAGAGCTACAGCGCGTCCGTGATGAAGCCGAGAAACTGCGGAAGGCCAAAGACATTTTGTCTGCAGAGCACAATCGTGCCGTGCTTGATGCACAGGAGAAAGTCCTGGCACTTGAGAAGAGTGTCGAGACCCTGCGCACGGAGCGAGACGAGGTGCAGCAACAGAATGACCAGCTCCATGAACATCTCGAGGCTGTTAGCAGACAGGTTGCCTTGCTCGGCTCAGATGCATGGGATGGTAAAGTCGAAGATGCCATGCAAGAGGCAGACGCCGCTGACGAGGCTAATACAACCACTGACACACCTCATGGTGAAGTCCCCGCCGCTTCTGCTGTTCCCAGCAAGGGCGAACTACAGGTAATCCGCTATTTGCGCCGCGAGAAAGAGGTCCGCGAACTCGAACGAGACATGGCCGTGCAGGAACGTGCTCGTGTCGAGCAGATGCTCGAGTCGACGAAACAAGCGCTCGAGTCATGTCGAGCTGATCTTGCACAGCAGCGTGAGTCGTCGCAAAGTCCCAGCGCACAATACACCGAGCTGCTGGACAAGATCAATCAGCTCAGTGCATTGCGCGAACATGTTACGACACTCGGTGAGGCAAAGCTCGCCGTCGAAGCCCGCAATCAGACACTCGAAACGCAACTCAAGCAGGCGCAGACAGAAGTCCAGCCATTCCGCGAGCAGCTGCAGCGGGCGCAGGTCGAACTCGAGACCTCGCAGAGCCGACTACGTGTTGTGCAAGATGATGTAACTCGTTGGAAGAATCGCGCCTCTGGCTTACTGCAATCCAGTGGCGTGGAGGAGGAACTCAAAAAGGTCGAGAAGGAACGTGCGGAGGCCCAGCAGCAGGTCCAGGCCGCTAAGAACGAGTTGGCATCCGAGACGGAGAGACTGTCCACTGAGCTGCAGGCCGCGAACAAGCGCTTTGAACAACTTCGTGAACAGGTGCGCGCGCGCATTACGCAAGAGCGACGCGCCGTCGCAGAGGCGGTGGAGCGTGCTAAGCAGCTCGAAAAAGATATGGCCTCTCAGGCACAAGTGGCCGACGACGAGAAGAAGGCGTTGCAGGCCAAGCTGGATGAACTTTCGTCGGCAAATATCAAAACCGAGTCAGATCAGCAGAAGGACGACGCGCCTGCCACGGTGCCGACCAACCCCACATCTAGCTCTGAACCCAACACGACTGGCACTGCCGCTAGCGTTGAGACTCCTCAACCGGTCGCTCGTGCAGACGCCCATCCTGACTCGACGTCCAACCAAGAGGCTCCAAAGCAGGAAGAACAGGCTGCATCCGGTCCCGCGCCTGCCACTTCAACATCCCACACTCCTGCTCAAGAAACCAAGGACAACGCCAACACGCCTGGGAAGCCCGAGCAGGAGTCAGCTTCCCAACCTGCGCCCACGAGGCAGGGTGAGTCCTCCACAGCCCCATCATCGGTCGGCACACCTTCGTTGGAGCAGCAACTGCAGGCAAAAGTGGAGGAATGCGAGAAACACAAGCACTTTGCTCGGACGTTCCTGAAGGAGAAGCGAGCTGCTGAAGCGCAACTCAAGACCCTGTCGGAGCAGTTGGCCTCTGCGCAATCTGAATCATCGAATTCGCCGCAAAAACAAGGATCAGATACAGGCGAGCCGGCAACGACGTCATCTTTGCAGGCACGTATTGCCGAACTTGAAGATCTCTTGTCCAAAGCTCAGGCCCAGGTTTCCGAACTCGAGGAAGAAGTGGCTCGTATCAAGGACGAGGGTGCGAAGGCGTTGGCTGCGAAAGAGGAAGAGCTTAAGATGCTACGTGCTGGTCCAGAAGCGGCTATCTCAGCGAAGGAGGCCGAGCTACAAGCCCACTACCAGCCGCTTCTCCAATCCCGCTATGAGGACGGCAAGCGTGAAGCGGCTTTACGCAACCAGATCATGATCAGTCAGCGCGATAAAAAGATTACGAATCTCTCGAATGAGATCAATCAGCTCAAGTCTCAACTTGGCCTCGATCCATCTATACCGAAGGAGTCGACTGCCTCCAATGATCCACCCAAGCAGGAAACGTCCAAGCCTGCTCCGAAACAGATGGGTACAGATTCTTCGAGTAACGCTTCGAAAGATACGAAGAAGGACTCCGCCAAAAACACATCAACAGAAGCCGACAAAGACACCTCAAAGACTGCTCCGAAAGACCAAACTTCCACTGAGAAGAAAGAAATCATAGGCAACCGTCCAGCCGTCGTCCGAGGTGGTGCCACATCTGCGCGTGGTGGCCGTGGCGGCGGCGCGCCTAAACCTGTGCCGATCCGCACAGCGGATGTCGGCGTTACCTCAATCCGAGGCGCTGCAGCTTCTAGAGGGACTGCTGTGCGCGGACGAGGTGGTAGTACCTTGGCTGTCGCAGGCGGAGCAAAACGCAAGCGTGAACTGAATGCGTCAACGTCGAGTGAGAACGAGACGAAACCACCAGCGGCGAAGCCAACCTCAACGAAGAAGTCGCGGGCTGAGAACAAGAATCCTCCTGACTCAAACTCTTCGTAATTGCCTCTTTCCATATATACATACATATGTCATCATGCATGTCGTCTACGTAGTGTAGAAATCAGAGCCTCTTCTAATTGCATTACGCAGTCCAGCAGAACATTCTGATCACGCGGTCTTATTGATGCCAAGTTTCCTGTTTGGTGCTGAGGTGGCGCGTGTGTGTCGAGACCCACTATTCTCGTCGCCACCTCCAGAACACGCTGCATATCACGAGACAGGGCACCACCCGGATCATGCGCATGGATTGCGTATGCCTCGCCTGGCGCGAGGGCGTTGCTATTAAACTTGTCACTGCTGCTGGTTTCATCCGTCTGAACACATGCATACAGCATCTCTTGGATTCGTTCGCGCCGCTCTTCATGCAAGGCTTGCGCGCGCTGCTCATGTGCCATCCAGTCGACCGGCTCGCGGCGTTCCTCGCTCTCCGCAGGCCACGGCATCAAGTCATCCACATCATCACGCCGTCTGAGCGGCAAACTAGCAGGAACATTTTTTGGTGCGTAAAAGTCTTCGAGAAACGACAAATACGTAGCCACATCGTCATCCTCAAGCGAGAGCAAGTCACTAAATATTAGTCAAGACCGATACATAGTTAACGTACAAACCAGTATCCCAAGGCTTAAATGCGGGCCTGGTGACATTATCTTGCTGCTGCTTCTCAACAGGAAGGCCATGGAGTTCGCAAATAGCATCAAGCCATGCCTCTTGCTCTGGCGCACCTGAATGCAGCGAGAGAGGATGGTTTTTTCGGCGCGCCTCATACCGACGTATGCCATCAAGTCCGTAACGAAGCTTGATCAACAGAATCAAAACAGACATGAGCATGACACATCGAGGTATCACAGTATTCCGCGAATATGCATAAGGAGAAGTCAGCATCTCTCGTCCTTGTCCATCCTCATTTTGTTGACGCACTCGAGCACGGGCTGCCGAATTTGGCGGCATCGCAGCTACGCTGCGGACATGCATGTCTATCCGCAGCATGGTCAAAAGAGACTTGGCTCCAACATAGAAGGTCGATGGAAGCATAAGTTCATGAACAAATCGACTCAATATTGGCGTCGCATTCATCTCTGGAAATTCGACATCGAAATGGATTTGAAGTGCTGTACTTATTTCCACTACTCGTCGATGCAATTCCATCAAACTGGGTATATGCTGAGGTTAGGGGCCAGTTTCCTCATTTTGGGCGTACATTTGTGTCCAAGACTCCGAACTCAATGTCGCTGAGTGAAAGAGAACCAGTGAGTGTCGTGGGCAAATAGCGAATCGCATTCAGGTAAGGCAATGTGCGAGATATGATATGCCTGCACATTAGCTGACTTGGGAACTTACCTCCGCAAATCACCAATGGTGATAGGCACTCGACACATAACAAAGGCCAAAAAGAGAATCGCCACCGTCGATTTCAGCGTAATGGACTCAAGACGCCATGGTGCCCCTTCTATATCTCGATACCTTTGCCGACCTGTACGCGGAGTATGTTGTGGGGAAGGTGCACGGGTTCGATTCAAACGGCGAGCTGCGGCTATTTGCGCGGCTTCTAACGGCGCGGCTGGCACAGCTTGACATGATACGTGCATGGCCCATAAATCTCGCACAACGGCCTTTAGGATGAGAACATAGAATACCAACATACCTCGAACGCATCTGGACATACACCATGGAAGTATTTTCGAAATGATTCCACTTGTTTCCGCAGGACAAGCTGGTAACACTCCAACATAGCAAACATGGCGCGTGGTCCCTGCAGCAGGGCAGCTTCTGGATCAGGCAAAGATGCATGCTCCGTTGAACCAGGGAATACTTGGTTGGAACGACCATGTACTATGCGGCGTTTTTCGCGGGAACTTTGTTGCTTCTCAGCGCGCCTTGTGTCACGCTGCGACTGACTGTAGTAAGTGCGCGAGCGAGTTGTTATCTGAGAGTCAAAACCATCGTCATCCTGTGCAGCCTCGACACGAAAGTCGCGTTGAATATGCCCCCCATAGCACACCAACTGCGACGCAATAAGCCGAAATCGCCGACTTCCGCAGACAGTGCAAACACGCCGCCGTGTTGGCGGCATGGCAAGTCTACGATCACTCCTACTTGATGAAAAATCACGTACGAACACGCGGAAGAGACATATCAAGATCTAAAAACGTCAAGATCTCTCCGCGACAAGCGTACCATGTCACGTGCTCGAAGAAAACGGCTGGGGTTTGCTTGCTTCCCAACACATGGTGGAATTGACTTCAACGAAATCCTCATACAGACAGGCTCCTGACTAGGATGCGTGCAATAATGCTACGCGTCCTCCTTGGAGTACTTGTCTTTGCGTTTTTCGTCCGATCAGAAGACATAGAGGCACGAGATGGCCTTTTCTCGTTTCATTTCAGCGATTCCACGTCTAACTCCAACGTTCAGAGTAGCAATACAGTGAAGTCCCCAGCATCTACCTCGTCGGCGCCGGCGCCTGTTCAACCCTCTCTAGCTCCTTCTCAAACTAAGTTATCTAATGCAAATCCATCGGTACGATCACCCTCAGCATCACCAGCTCCTGCTTCTTCCCCTGCATCCTCCTCCTCTCCCTCTTCCTCCTATGAGGGCAGCGGACCCCCACCGGGTATTTCTTATCCTGCAGTTTCCGTCGCTCAACCCAACTTGACTTCCGATGGAACTGATGTCATGGAAAAACCCAATAAGATTTCAACTGCTTCATCCAGCCTCAATCTGACGCTCTCCTCTAATGTAACCGCTGACACCGCCGGTAACGTTTCTAAATGGGAGGGTCAATTGCCACCTCTCATGAGTAATATGTACCGTGGCAACAAAGATGAAATTCAACATCTTCCTAAACTTTATTTCAACTTGGCCAACTCTAGTCTGAGCTCGGATAATAAGAAAGTGATATGTGATCTCCAAGTGCAATATTGTCAGACTGCTGGCTGCAAAAACGACACGGACGTGATTGAGCACAACTTTTGTGATCTACAAAAAGGAATGGCTACAATGTGTACATGCAAAAAGAGCTTGTCGCGTCTCAATCAATACGAGTGGCCTGTGCAGGTTCACGACTGCCTCATTCGCCTGCAAAAATGCATCGATATGTGCAACAACAAGCGAGAGACCAATTTCAGACAGCGTTCAGATTGCACCAATGCGTGCGACGCTCAGATTGGCAGCAGCTGCTCGAAACCCGAGCAATACGGTGCCTCCTACATGGTGTCGGCTCCTGGAAATACGCCGACATACCAGATTGTGGACCAATCGAAGCCTCAGAATGCAGGCACTCAGGCTTATGCGAGTGTCGCTCTCGTCCTTGTGGCGACTCTAGTTACTGGCTTGTTGGCTGGTGTGTCTTGGTAGAAGACAATTTGTATAGTACAACAATACCTAGTGATGTTTAGTCATAGACTCAGCTGCCACCATCATGGCCTCTTCTACAAGCACGCCAGGCGTGACCGAAGGTACGAGCGCGTATAAAAGCCCTTGCGCACTAACCGGAAGATGAAGCAGCTCTGTATGATCGACAGATCCGATTGTGGGGTCTAGAGGCCCAAAATAATATGCGGCGTGCGCATGTTGTGATTGACGCATTCACAGGTGTTGCTTCAGAAGTCATCAAAAATGTAGTGCTTGCTGGCATTGGTAAACTTACCATTGTTGATGCGAGGTCCATTCAACCTGAAGACCTATCTGCCTCGTTCTTTTTTCGCCCTGAGGATGTAGGAACCCCGCGTATTGGCGACGCGCCACTTCAACGGATCAAGCAACTAAATCCGCACGTACACGTCGATGGTGTATCACATCAGGGCGTGCTTTCCGAGGAAGCATTCGAACGTCTCAAGCCTGATGTTGTACTTGTAACTCAGGGCAAACGCGATGAACTTATTCGATGGAATGATGCTTGTCGCAAGCATTCAGCCATGTTTTTTGCCGCAGCTACTCATGGCCTGAGCGGGTTTATATTCTGCGATCTCCTCGCACTCGAATACGTCGAAGAACGACCTGTTGCAGGCGCAAAGGAGAAGGTGCCTGTTCGATATCGACAGGAATTTGTTCCTTTACGGTCATCGTTGGAGTCGCGCTGGTCATTTCGCCCCAGTCCCGGCCTCCTAGCTACATGGGCTCTTTGGTCGACGATGGACCAAGAGTGTGCGAACGAGCTGAAAGACGAAGCTGCATTTCAAGGGGAGCTCGAAAAGCACGCTCAACTCATCATGAATGAACACGGTGTCAAGACGGCATCGGTATTTCGCCGCATGGATGCACAGGCCTATTTTGCCTCTTTTGCACGGGCTACGTTCCCTATCGTGAAGGGACAATGCGACGCAGCCTTTGCCCCTACAAGTGCTATTCTTGGTGGTATCGTTGCACAGAGCGTACTGAATGCGTTGGGTCGGCGCGAGGAGCCAATTGTCAACTGGTGCATTCTTGATGCGTCGCGCGGCACAGCCGATATTCATTCAATCGGCCCTCCTTCTGCAGTGGCATTATAGTTTGGCTGTCTATCCAGGTCGTCTTGAAAAGCACGAAATTCCTGCTCATTCAATGGGTATGTGAGCTCATAGGGTGAATTGGACCCGATGGGAAGCCACCACAGCACGACGCGAGGGCCTAGCGCTTGCTTCATATTGGCAAGCACGCCGATGTTGTATATGTTGTACGCGCGACGAAGCGGCTTATGACGAGCGTTTTTGTTGGATGTAAGCAAACGACTAAGCTGAGTTTGTGTTCCACTTGATTCGCGTGTGCCTCTTTGCTTGACGTGTGAAGAGCCTTCAATAAACTCAAGGGTCGTCTTGTTCTGCACAATCAAATAGATGTGGAACAACAGAAAAGGCCCCAAGACCAAGGCAAACTGCGTAAGAAAACCATAGCATCAACTGATATACGTACAAGAAATCCGATGCCCAGCAACAAGATCCAAGCAGTGGGCAGTTCAAATTCTGCCCCAGGTACTAGAGGCCAATTCCGTAGACATGCCCGCACGATTGTTTCCACAGAAAGGACACATAAGAGTGTCGTATACAAGAGGAACAACACAAATGCTTTGTAGTTCCGTTGGCCGATGCATGTTTCCATGAGCCAGGGACAGTGATGATCCATCCGTGTGATACAACGATGGCATTGACGGCAGTGATGGCATCGGTCTGGCTTGGGCGCAGCGCATTTCGAGCACCATCTTGGACCGCCATTCGATCGTTTTACCGTGACAGACATTGGGTTTACCAGTGCATCATGTACATAAAATGAGGGACGCGATACCACTGTGACAAAGCACCAGGCCGACATGCCACAGAAAAACACCGTCATGCAAATGCGTGTCCACATGCATGATGGATCATGGCGCCAAGACTGTACAATGACATTACCTGCGAGCGTCAAGAATGCATGTGTCAAGAGAGTTACAATCAAGAGGCCGCTAAGAGCTCTGCGCCACCGACGCTGTGGCGGCGGCATCGTGGGCAGGCATCAAGATGCGCCATGCTCAAAGAGTGGTAGATGAACTTGTGTATGAAATCAAACACCTCCACATGTATGTGATATGAATACGCCGCGCCGCGCCGCACCCTGCCTGCATTATATGTACTTGTGTCGCACGGTCATCATCATCGACACGACGTAGTTTAGAGCCACGATGGCTGAGTTAGACAAGCTCGCCATTCGTGGCGTGCGTTCTTTCGACTCACATGAAGTAAATATCATCCAGTTCTTCAAGCCACTCACTGTGATCGTGGGCCATAATGGAAGTGGGAAGACCACCATAGTTGAATGCCTCAAGTACGCCGTGGCTGGCGATCTTCCGCCAAATACCAAGGGTGGCGGATTCATTCATGATCCTTACGTACGTCCAAAATACAAGCTAACTTTATAGATGGCTGGCACAGATACCGTGAAAGCGCAAGTTCGCCTAAGATTCCGCAATACGAGTGGTACACGAATGAGCTGCGTGCGGAACTTGCAAGTGACGAAGAAAAAAGGCGGTGGCCTCACAATGAAGACCCTCGAGGGCGTGTTAGGTGTTGATGATGATGCTGCTGATCCGCAAGCGCGTGCCTCTATCTCGACACGATGCGCGGAACTCGATCAGGAAATGGCGTCGCTGCTTGGCGTGTCGCACGCTATCCTTGAAAATGTGCTATTTTGCCACCAGGAAGAGTCCAATTGGCCGCTGTCTGAACCTGCGATCCTCAAAAAGCGCTTTGATGAGATTTTTGAGGTCTCACGGTATACAAAGGCTCTCGATTCGATCCGTGCTCTCCGGAAACAACGTGCACAGGATGCTCGTGTCGACGAGGCGGAACTCCGTGCGCTTCAAAATGAAAAGGAGCGTGCAGAAAATATCAAAGCTACCATTCGGACACTAGAGGCTTCGCTAAGTGCCAAGAAAAATGAGCGCGACGATTTAGATGCGGCAATCCAGCGTAAAACGACCGAGAACCAGCAGCTGTACGATGATGCCACACGCTTTCGTGAGGTGGTCAACCAAGCAGAGATGCTTGAAGAAAAAATTGCCTTGTGCGAAGAACATAAGGCATCGCTTCTTAGTCGCATGACCCTTCTTGCTATCCCAGACTCCGAGCTGCAGGATGAACTTACCGCTCTTCCTACCCAACTCGAGACTCAGCACGCACGTCTTTCTCACGTGCGATCTAACATGCAGGTATACCTTGATAAGCGGTCGTCTGCTGCAGAAGAACATGAACGTCTTGTCCGCCGTCATGCAGAACTTGAAACGGCTGAGCGTACCCGGCAGCGCGTGCTCCAAGCAACTGCAAACGAGCTCCGTACGTTCGGCAGCGACATCTCATCGGCACCAACCAAGACACAGTTCGACGCTTTCTCCACGATGTGTGAAGCTTCACTCCGTGAAAAGCTCCAAGAGCATGAAATCAAAGCTGAGCAGCATCAACGAGCAGCTGACGAGCTCGAGTCACAAGCACTGACTGAATATGAGCATCTAGAGACACGTTTACGCGATCTGAAGTCACAAAGAGAACATACTGGCGCCTCTTTACAGCGGCTTCATGAACGTATCATGTCTTGTGAAAATCAGCTTGCAAGGCAAGCTTCAACAACCAGCGTTTGTGAATTAGACAAGGCGCGTGAGCGCCTTGCTGAACTAGGGTCTGTTTCGTTACCCGATGTACAGGAAGCTATGGAGCATCTTGCGACCCTTGAGGCCGAAAGAGATGCAATTGCGACGTCCTTCGTCGACTCACAACAAGATACCAAACATGTTGCGCGACAGGAAGAACTGGCATCCAAGTTACCCGTGCTACGCGAACGAGAAAATCTTTGGCACCAGATGTGTGTTGAGCGCCTTGGACATGTACCAAAGAACCTGGAAGAGGAGCTTGAACAAGCTGAACATGTACTGGATCAAAGCCAAGCACAGTTACTAAAGGCTTCAGAGCAAGTTGTTCAATGGGCCACCACCGTCGATGTATACCAAGATGTACTTTCTCGCTCAGAAAAGCTCTGCTCGAGTCTTCATGACGCGAAACAGATACTTTTGGGCGACTTTGCATCAGTGGATGCAGGCCTTGTTACTGTCCAAGAGGAGATCCAAGTTCTGCAGGAATCCCTGTTTCTTTTGGAGCACGCATCGGCATTCTTCGAGAGGATCCAGCACCATGCACATGCCCGACACATGTGCTTGGCTTGCAATCGCGATATCTCTAGCTCCCAATTACACAGTGTCGATGCACATATCGAAGAAACGCGTCAGCGAAAGCAACCAGAAAAAGTCGCGGCACTTGAACAAGACCTCGATGCATGGAACAGGCAGCTGTCGAATTTGTACGCTGCGCGAGCTATCGAGAAGCAGCTTCGCGAGCAGCAGGAATCAGAACTGTCACGGCTCGTAGCACAACTGGAAGATGCAAAAAAACGTCATCAAGATGCCGAGGGTGAGCGCGATCGCTCTAGTGGTGCTACTGCATCGGCTGTTGCTCGTGTCAAGACACTCCGCTCGCTCCAAGTCCACATGCATCGTCTCGTCGATCTGCGGCTCGATGTGCAGCTACTGAAGCGCCAGCTCGATTCAATTGATTCTACCTCAGCTTCGGCAACCACCAGTAATGCATCACCCGAGACTCTCAAAGCTCTTTCTCAGGAAATACATGCTCAGCAAGCTCACTGCCATGAACTACGTGAGCAATGCGATCAGCATCGTAATCGAGTCCGCGAGGCCGAGCGACACGTCCATGCCCTAGAAATGCAATTAATGACTGAACAACAGCATGCAGCGGCAACGCAGGCAGCCCATCAACGTCTCGAAGAATATATGGCGGACGCAAAAGATCTTGAAAAACAACGCGAGACATTGACTTTCACGATTAACGAACTCACCCAGCCGCATTCTGAAGCGCAAAAACACCTCGAAGACACGCGCCGCGAGCGCCGTGAGCAAGAAGAGCGTTATAAAGAAAAACGATCTGATTTGGAGCAGCAGCTTGCAAAGCTCGCAGGCATGGTGCAGCGTGTTAGCTCTGCATGGGACGATGCTGGGGCTGATGATAGTGCACTTGTATCATGCAGCATGGAACTGGATCGTGCAGCGCAGGCTCTTCAACATACCCAAAAAGAGGCGGAGCGCGCCACACAGGATACTTACGCGCTTGAGACGGCGATTCACGACGTGCGAGCACGTGAAGCCAACTTACAAGACAACGTGCGGTATCGCCAGGTGCTACGAGAACTTGAACATGTGACCGCCGAACTCAATAAACTCGACTTGGAAACAGCGCACACGAGGCATAAACGAGCGAGCTCAGCGTACGATGCAGCGCGGCGCGAAGAGAACGAACTGAGTGGGCGTGCAGCGCACATTCGCGGTGAAATACAGGGTATCGAGGCAGAACTTCAGCGCCGCGAGGCCGAGTTACGCCACGACTACAAAGATATATCAAAAAGGTACATGCAACAGCTAGTTCACATCAAAGTAGCTGGGATGGCGAACCACGATCTCGATATTTACTGCGGCGCACTCCAACAAGCGATTCTGCAATACCATGCGATCAAGATGGAGGAAGTGAACCAAACGCTCGACTACCTGTGGAAGAAGACTTATCAAGGTACCGACATTGATTCTATAAGTATCCGGTCCGACACGGAGGGTCGCGTATCGGCCAACGGATTGCGCTCGTACCAATACCGTGTGTGCATGGTCAAGGATGCCGTTGAGCTGGACATGCGGGGCCGATGCAGTGCTGGACAAAAAGTCTTAGCATGTATTCTGATTCGCTTGGCGCTCGCTGACTCATTTGGCGGCTCCTGCGGATTCATGGCACTGGACGAGCCTACAGCGAACCTAGATCGGGAGAATGTGGAAGGACTGGCTGCCAGTCTCATTGAGTACGTGTGATAGGGCATCTCCATTTGGGAGATGCCGAAGAGTTTCTCGCGTGTCGGCATTCCTAACGTTCTTGCATTGTCAGTCTCATAAGTGAACGGCAGCACCAGCAGAATTTCCAACTTATCGTCATTACGCATGACGAAGATTTTCTTACAAGGTTGTCACAGTCAGATGCGCTAGAGCAGTACTGGAGAGTAAGCCGTGATGAACACCTCGTACGTGCTAGACCCGACCGGACATTATTTTTGGATCCACTTACATTTTGTCTACCACAGCATTCTATAATTGAGCGCGATGTCGTGCATCGTCTCTAGCTACATGAAAAAAAAATCAAAGCTCATCGCGATTATACAGCAACGAGCTTGCACTTGCTTTGGCCGTAGATACATACGCGCCAATCTTGTCGGCATTCAGATGATACACCTGCTCAGCCGAGCGTCCAAACATATCCCGCACGCCGTACTTCACACGTGTAAGGAAGTTGAGAATAGTGTCGTGCCATTCAGCACTCCAGCTTGGCGAATAATACGCCCGCATCAGACGAAGGAGCTCGTGACGGTCCTTTGGAAGCGACTCCAAGCTGACACCATGGTCCTTGAGGAAGCCTCGCAGCTTTGCATCGGACCAGCTTACATACTTGATTGCCGACGATGCAGCAGCTTGTGCATGTTCTTGCATGAGACGCTTCAGATCATCAAACGAATACTGCTTGTGGGAATCTAGCACGCCCTGTCTGGTCAAGTACTGTCGCATATCGCTCTCCTTCCAACCTGCCCAGATACTGTCAAGCACTGTTGTGTACTTGTCCTTCACGAGCTTTAGGTACTCGTCACGCGTAGCGCTCCAGTCACTGGGAATAATTTTGTGATCCACGAGCCAGCTACGCAGATCCGCCTGAGTCCACGTATCATACACATTGTCTTGGAAGTAGAAGTAGTACTGCTTCGCAAGGTCCAGGTATTCATCTCGTGTTTTCTCTAAATCAGTCGCCAGATAGCCGTGCTGAACTAGCCAACGCCGCAGGTAGTCGGTCGAGAGACGCTTGTACGGCGCCTCAAAGTTCTCTTTCGCAAATGGTTCCCGAATTTTCTCCAGCATCGTCTGCTTCGTTGATCCACTGGGCAGATCAATTCCGTGCGACCGCAACCAGGAACGCAGCTCTTCCTCACTCCAATGACTGTACACATAATCCTTCGTGTCGTCCATGAATGACGCTACATCATCCCACTGGTTTGCTATGCTTGTAGAAGCAGCATGTCCAGCCTTGCTCGCCATTGTAACAGCTGATTTCGCTGACTTGGGTGCCTCACTTGCAGCATTTGTAGCAAACTGTTGCGCACTTGCCTTTACGACCGATGTCTTCGAAGGGAGCTCTGATTGCACGGAACTTGCGATACTCATTACCGAGTCAAATTGCGACGACGCCACATCTTTACCTGAATCAATAGCTGCATTGACTTCATCAACAAGCGAGCTGCAGTCTTTCTTTGCAAGTTGAACAAGCTTTTCAAACGTCGAGCCAGGCGATACGACACCACGTTCTAGCAGGTACGATCGTAGACCTTGTTCACTCCATGATCCGAAGTCAAGTCCTGTGCATTTCTCCATCAACGATACTGAATCATCTTTGACATTTGCTTCAGCCACATAAGGACTTGCTACCAATGTAGCCACAGTGAGTAAGCCAGCAACACGCATGTGTCTAAGTCAACAAGTGTCCCGTCAAGCGTTTGCCCCGCGAGCCTATTTAGATTATGACAAGCGGCATGGTCCGTGCATTTCCCGGGGACCCATGCAGCGTGCATTCGCAGTACCACGTGGATGTCATGTGAGGAATTACAAAGAATTCACGTGATTCACTTTTTTTTTCTGTGATAAATGGAAATACCGCTCCAACTCTGCTTTTCCTTTATCCTCTACATCCTTGACTTGATCTTTCATCTAGTCATTTCATAATGGTACGCACATAATTTGCTTGCTTCTCCCGCGGAAACCATCGTCCTTCTTTTCTTTGGTAGGGATGCATGATACTATGCGGGGTTGCAATTTAGAGCTCCGAGCTCAGCGTGTGCAAGGCATGATGCTGACTCGACTCGATGATCCTACAGCCCAAGGCAGCAAAGTCTGGTAAGAAGCCTGCTCCTTCGCCGTACTCAACAAAGGGTAGCTCGAGTAAGACGAACTCGCACCCTCTGATTGAGAAGCGCCCTCGCAGCTTCGGTATCGGTACGTTTACATTAGCTTGCTACGCATCGGCCCAAGAGACTAACGCGAGAATTAAGGCCAGGACATCCAGCCTCCGCGTGACCTGACGCGCTTTGTCAAGTGGCCGGAGTACGTCCGTTTGCAGCGCCAGCGTGTCATTCTCCAGCAGCGTCTGAAGGTGCCACCGGCGATTGCTCAATTCTCCAACACGCTTGACAAGAATACTGCGACGGCTTTGTTCAAGCTCATGAACAAGTACCGTCCAGAATCAAAGCAGGAGAAGAAGGCACGTCTCGATGCCGTCGCTAAGGAGGTCGCGGCCGGCAACAAGGTTGACCCGAAAGCTGATGGCAAGAAGCCTCTCTTTGTCAAATATGGTCTGAACCACTGTGTTGCCTTGATTGAGGCGAAGAAGGCTAATCTTGTCGTGATTGCCGACGACGTCGACCCCATTGAGTTGGTCGTGTTCATCCCGGCCCTGTGCCGTAAGATGGGCATCCCATACGTGATTGTCAAGTCTAGCTCGCGCCTGGGTGCTGTTGTTCACCTCAAACGCACTGCCATTGCTGTTATTCAGGACGTTCGCTCTGAGGACGAACGTGAGCTGGCAGACCTTGTGTCCGCCGCGAAGGCCAACTACCTGGATAAGTATGATGTGGCACGTCGTCACTGGGGTGGTGGCATTCGTGGCAACAAGTCGGTTGAGAAGCTCCGAAAGCGCGCCAGGGCTGCGGGTCAAAGCCCAGCCACCGTTGCTAAGGACTCTCTTTAAATTTAGTGGTTACTTGATTTGTATGATTTGAAACTCAGACTTGAAAAAAATCGTGGGGATCAGCTACTCACGTTGACCCAGGAGATGCCAACCCTGTGAACAAATTTTTTTTTTGGGAGGTTTAGAGTGTACTACTTTTGTAGAGCCTATGACTCGTGTAGCTTTATGAGCTCTCTTCCCTTTTTTATGTTGAATCTTGCGATGAAGAATTAGAATTTTGGCGCGCTTTGTTGTGGCCTTGTAAAAATCCAAATGCATACGCCTGTGTTCGTTAGCGATAGCGCCCTACGCACCAAGACACCGACCATCGTCGATAGTGTTATAACTGTACGATTCGACCACCTTTGTTCGGTCCATGAAGAAGGCGGGAGAACAGCCGATGGACTTGGTTTCGAACGAGGGAATTTGAAGTTTTGGCTAGCCATCCGGCGCTCGGCTCGTGGTCTCAAGCGTGTGGCTGCACGGAGTGTTTGCAGCCCTCCTACACTCGTAAGCAGCATTCTTGCACGTAAAACATGAAAATTCATACATCCAAACATCCTTCACGCAACCTCATGTTGCCTACTTCTGGCCTTGTCATGCGCGTTTTTGCATAGCCGTCCAACAAGGTCGGCACGTGATTGTGGAGAAATGCATGGTAGGAACACAAACTACTGCATAATTTGATGTTTCGACTGTGTCAGGAGCTACACGATCACCCTGACTGATGAGCCAAGTCCAAGGAGATAAAGATTCAAGTCAGCGCGAAAAGGGTAACGTATATTTTACAGAATGCAGCATTTGACTCGGAAAAGTCTCAGATGAAGCGCTCCCAGATTTATCGGTCAACTTTGCCGACTTCCCTTTAGATGCCACAATCAAGTACCTCACACACCATGGGATAGATCCACAATATCCACCACAAAATATGATTCAAGATCCTGATGTAGGGAAAGAATCTCAGGATTCTAGATCGGAAACGCAATTTAAAGAACAGGAGGATACTGATGATGTGCAAGACTCGGCGCGACGCACTCGATCTACCACATCTAATACTGATCGGCGCAAGGAGGACGATCCGTGGCATTTTTATAATCACGACGATGAACATACATACCTTGCATCATTAGCCACTGGACACTACCAAGCAAGACCTCCGCCCAAAGAAATCGATGTGATAGTTGGCTTTCTGCATCGCTGTCATCGTGCAGGTACGTCGGCAATGTTGGTTGGCTAGCTCACGTTGCAGATTCTATCCTCAAGGTTCAATAAATGATTTCTATACACCTGCATATTCCTAGTTTTCTTTAATGCGCCCTTGCTACCTCAATGAATCCCGTTTGTTCAATGTTGGATTTGTCCATGAGCTCACGCATACCTTCCCGCCACGCTACAAGTTCTTTCGCTTCTTCCCACCGGAAAAATTGGCGCTCTCGCTCATGCATTTCAGGCCATTCGTCCATCATCTCATCGTCTGTCACACTAAGTTCCTCCAGTTCGTACATTGTTTTAGGAACCATTTTGTCCGTCCCAATCAGCTCTTTGGGGCATTTAGAGTGCGGCCTTCGGTCAGCATGTGACACTCTATTGCGTGCTTCTGTCCATGAAGGACGTAAAGACTTGGTTCGTATCCCTGCTTCTTCCCAAAGCTCTCGAACTGCAGCCTCTTCTACCGTCTCATTCTTCTCGACACCGCCCTTCGGCAGCACCCATTTATTTTCGTGCTTTCGTGACTTGACTAAACACACTAGGATTCTGTCCTCCTTTGGCTGCGTAGTATTTTGCTTCACAGCCAGGATGACGACAACTTGCCGCGGCGTCGGTTTTGATCCCATGTCCAATTAGTGAATTAGTTCCGTTAGGATTCCTCTCCGGGTGCGGGCGGTGATGGCACGTCCGAAAATTTCACCTCCAATCGCTTTATGAGATTTCGTAGTACTCACCACCTCCACAGACATGCTAACTGACGATGCTCCATGACGCGTGAAGAACAACGGCAACGTCAATTACAGCGTGTGTCATTGGTATGTGTGCAGTGCAACTAATGCAAAAGCGTATATATGCATCAAAAGATAATACTGAGCGCGCTCGACTTCATATTCAGCGCGCTTTTCTCTATGCTGACAACGCAGCAGAGACGAAACGAGCGTTAAGGGATGTTCGGGAAGGTTTACGACTTGCGCCATATAATAACAATGTTTTCGTTTGCTCGGCCAAAGTGCTCGAAAAAGTTGGTTTGTATGAAAAGGCCTCTCGTGTGTTAGAAGCAGCGGCTCGTCTCAAACCTGTGCCATGCGGAGCTCCGACCGACGATACGACTAGTTCAAGGGCCCTGTTGCAGATGCCCGCTGAGCTTATGGTACTCATATTTTCGTATCTGCCATTTTCATCTATGCTCTCATGTATGGGCGTGTGCAAGCACTGGTATGCTTACATTGTCCAATGCGCTTCCCTTTGGCACTCGATTCACATTCGTTCACAACCTGCAACATCAAGTGTATTGAAAGATACCATCGTACGTCAAGCTCGTTCTTTGTCTACGTATATTGAGCGGGGAAAGTCCTGTGTGCAGTCACTTTCTCTTTCGCCACCAATATCCAACCATGATAAGGTGCGGAGCATGCTTGAAGGCCTAGGATTGTCCTCACTTTCCGTGGAATGCGACCATTCTTCATGCTATATGTGGTATCATTGGGCTTTCGAACATACAAAAGTACACAGTCTTTGTATCCGGGCGATTTCTCGAAAAGAACAGACTCATCCTTGGCTCAGTCGACCTTTGCGGTCACCCGTGACGACTACGAGGGCTAACCAAGGCACAAGTCTTCGGAACCTGAAACTTATCAACACACCTCCTTTAACAGCGGATCCAGCCACTTTGCATGCCTTGGAACGATTAGAGACTTTTGTCTATGATGCTGGCGATTCCATGCATGCCCTACAAGATGTGCAAGCCAAGTGTGTTGTGCCGACCATGGCCTTGATCCGGCAGGCTCATACCACACTAAAACATGTAGAAATTCAAGGCGCAGCTGTGTGGACTGGTGTGTTCGGACAGGTCCAGTCGCCTGTGCGATCGTTTCCGCATCTGCACGTATTGCATGCACCACTTACATGCATGGCAACACCTAGCACGGAGTGGCCCGCGTTGACTTCCTTCGAGTGCCATCTCTCTCGTCAAAGACACGATATACAGGATCTTTTGAAGCTCATTCAGGCTATGAAGGCAACGCTCGATACGTGGACTATCCGTTTGACGAGTGATGCTGATGCAAGGCTTGCGCATATCTTTCTCAAGTTATGCAGGCACTTACGGGCGATTCATGTCATTGTAGACGAACATGTCCCAGACATGCTGCCGCCGGTGCTCGATACTATGGAAACGGCCATGCAACGACCTCTGACACCTTCACTTCTCGTATCCTTGCTAACACCTGGTGTTTACGAAACTGATGTACATTGTCCAAATTTGCGTACGCTACGTATTCATAACGATACATCCTTAAAAGGCAGAGAACTTATTCATATGGTCCGGACACGGACTCTCTTGTCCAGAGGGTATGCAATGCCTGACGCTTCTTTACAAGACGGTAGTGAACAAGGCAGCGATGTGTCAAGATTAACTGCAACTTCGGGCTTCGCACCTGATCGTGATGTTACTCCGGCGTGCGATGCACTCACTCACTTGCACATAGATACGTGCTTGGGTCTGCAAGCGGAGGCGATCCCCATTTTGCAGAAGCACGTTATGCAGGTGTCATGGTCGCCCAATTCTGTGGCACGCGCTCACTTGCTGGCACGTCGGTATCATGAACCGCGCACGCTTCGCGCACGCTTTCTGTGAACCAGACTTTGTGTGCACGAAGAAAGCGCGCTAATTTGATGGGATCATATGTCGGTACAGAATTGCTCGACACATGTGCACACTTGCGTAGAAAAGCGGCCCATGCTGGCTCTGCTGTTACGCGTGCATTGTTGGTCTTGTTGTTGCTGGTTGTGGCAGTGGCCGTAGTCAAGCCAGCCAAGTCTGCAGCTTGTGCCACAGATGGCGGATGTAAGAATATGGCGCGTGCTTCGCTCAGTTCAGCGAGGTAGGTATCAAGGCCTAGCTGGTCAGGTGGAGCATAGCGTTCGTGCTGAGCCCTTAATACCGCCTCAACGGAGGCATGTATGCTAGCATGGTTAGTACAAAGACATGAAATTGGAGAGGGGGGTAGGGTAAGGGTTAGGTCGGTTGCATACGTACGAAATCCATCGGTGTGCACTCACAGCGGCAATGCCCGGGACGGTCCGGTTAAAATCTGTACCACATAGCAGAGCAAACTCCATAAATAAGGCAAAGGGCGAGGTAGCAGAGGGAAATAGCTGCTGACACACTTGCTGAGAATCGACTAGTTCTAACGTCATATTCGAGAGGCCTCGTAGTAGCGGTACCTGGTACAACAGAACATCGCTGTCTTCGCTAGCAACCATGTCTGCATAGCCATGCAACACAAGGGAGCTGGCCATGGCCTCAGCTTCGTGCATAGGACCACCACCAAGAGATCCATCGCCTGTTACTAGCACAGGTACGTGCATGAGGCGGCAAAGATCCATCAAGTCGAGGTATGCCTGCTTGGGAACGAGACGCGATGCTCGGCGATACACACCAACAAGACGGTCACTCAGCATGCACAGTTGTGACACCATATCTCGCACACACATTTGCGCCGGAAACCAATTCAAAGCATGCGTGTCATCGGAGCCTAGGCGACGGACACTTTGCTCCAACTGACTACACATCATATGCCACTCATCGATGTTATGCGTGACAAGATTTGTATCAGCGCCCAAGATGCCTGTCGTCAGCATCACATATAAATGCTCTTCGGCAAGGGATATGGGCCGTTGGCTTGTAGACTCGCGCATATCTGAGAACGATTGCGTTATCGACATATAATCCTGTTGAATCGCTTGAATTGCATCAGCAAGCCGGCTAGGTGCATTGTGCCACTTGATCGGATGCATCGTGTCTTCGTCGGCATATTTATCGATGACCTCACATTCGTCCACGCACGTGAAGAGATCTGGAGAGTATGGCTCATAAATATCATCTTGAAACTGGGTCTGGGGGTCCATCGCATACTGTACGAGTGACTCGATTCGACTATCGCTTGGCAACGAATGTTTGTGTGAAAAAACAAGATCTTTATGCAGTGGGCGCCTTGGCAGCCGCTGCCGGAGCAACTGACTTGTTATGCTCTTTTCCTGCAACGTAAGTGTATTATATGTGTCCACACATGCCAGCAGATGTTGTAGACGAACAAATCGGGCCAACTCCCACGCATGGCGCTGTGTTGCAAGATGATGAGCGGTGCGGCGTTTGGCATTCTCGCGCGCTTTTTGGGGAAGGCGCGCTTCGGGATGATCAAACACCATGATAGGTGTGCATGGGATCCGATGGAGAGCTTGGAGTACTTCAAAGCATCCAGAAATATGTCGAGCGGGGTCTGAGCTAGCCCGATAAAACAGCCTTTGAGTAAGGAGAGTGGCATCTCTGCACGGTTAGCTCAACGTCATTTGTATTTAATTTGTTTTTGTTTTTTTCGGTATCTTGTGCATAGGGCAGGCACATTTACGTACATGGCAATTCGTGCATGAGCCAAATCCTTTGGTTGAATGCTGCGAAAACAAGTAGGTGCATATTTGCGTACATATGGCATTGCGCCATGGATTCCGCACGTTGGCAACCCTGGATGCACCATGCGTTGCAGTGTTTGTGTCTGCTGTTCCTAAACGTGCTGTGCGTCAAAAATTAGTGTAACAAGCGCGCCACGCGAAGTTTATGCGGAGTATCGTCGTATGGGACTCCACCAGAAAACCCTTTCTCCACACAGTAGGGCTTGAGCCGTGCGGCTGGGACTGGGAAATCTCGGCTCTTCGTGGTCCCACGCTTCGAGTCCAGGAAAAAAAATGTTGCTGCTAATACATACAGTAGCCTAGCACTATACTCACGAAACTACGAGCGTTTTAGTCAAATCTCGATGTACCCGGCCTAGATTGTCGATTCCAAGTACGAGTCAAGTGGTTCGCCCAATGCCTCTTCAATGTGCACGCGCAATTGCAAAGCAGCGGCAGACGTGCGTGGGTCAGAATCATCCAGCAACTCGGACAAAGCTGCGACAGTTTCGGGCACAAAAGTCAGGAGTGCCATCCCATGCGCAGCCCATAGTGATGCACACACAGACAAGGCCCGCACGCGGCTTGTCACGTCGTTCGTGCTGGCGGCCGACATCAAGCTTGTGTTGAGTGTACGCAGGAATTCATCTTCTGGCACAGCCTTCGCCAAGGCCAAGAGTGTCGCAGGGACCAATACATCTCCATCCGTGTCTTGATCGGCTTTATGTTGCATTGCTGCGACGAGAGGCGGTACGAACTGCTTTGCACGCGCTGCATTCCAGAACAAGCCCTCGTCTGACTCGGCGCACAGTCGCACACTGCGGGCGACTTGGTGCCACAGCGCTGTGGCCGTTATCGTGTCTCGTGATAGCGTCTGCTGCAAGATCTCCAACGCATTGTCGACGAGAACCGCATAGAACGGCGACATCATGGCATGAAGATGCTCAAAGAGCGAGTTGACAAGCGTGTATAGCGTGAGGGCACGAGCTTGAACACCGGGGGCATCTTGGTCGAGTAAGTCGACAAGCGCCCAGTCATAGGTGCGCAAGAACAGAGGACGGAATTGTGTCTCACTAAGTTTCAACGCAAGTGTCACAAACACTTCCACCGAGCGCAACACAGACGGCAAGACAGCATCTCCCTTTCTTGGCGCTTGTTCGGCAGGGGCCGTCTTGTGGTGGCGTTGCTCGTCCATGGCCTGCAGAATGAAGCGATAAACGGCCTTGTAGTGGGTGGCAATCGCGCTCTTGTCCATGTTTCGCACGGCCAGCTGCAGCAAGTGCAAGATCGCCGTGCGTGACACGTCAGTGTCTCGCCATGCAGAAGCCAAAGCCTCTAGCACTGTTGCCGCCGGCATGCGTTTGACGACGGCGTCCTGAACTTTGCGCTTGGCATTACGCGTTTGCGCGCTGCTATCTTTGTGCTGTTGCAGAATGGGATGACACAGAAGACGCACCACCCGCTCGACGTAAGCGTGCATGAATTGGGCGAGTGTCTTGAACAAAGCAGCGAGCATCGAAAGACCTGCACTACACAAGTCATCGTCGCGATCGCGAGCACCGTCTGCACGACTCAGGGAGCTCGCCGACTCTACAGCTTGGCATGCGTACGGCACAAGCTTCGATAGGTGCGACAGCGCACGTACTCCCACACGAACGACCATGTCTGACAACGCACGCAGCAAGATAGGCTGAGCCTCATGGGCAAGGAGCTGTGGCATGAGGGCTGCGACATGTGCATGCTCGGCCGGCACACAGTGCATGATACTTGTGTGCAGTGCACCGAGAGCATCCATACTAAGCTGGGACGACGCATGCGACTCAAAGATGGCCATCAGCGCTTGATGCACGGCGTCCAATGTCTCTGCCTGAGCTGTGCGCTCCTCTGTCGTTAGAGGCGCATGTGACTGCAGAAGAGCCAAGCCTGCTTTTTGCAACTGCACGGAGCTCAAACTCGATGGGATGTGGCCACGCACGCCTGGCGCCTCATGTTGACCGCGCAGCAGGACGAGCACGAGTGTGAGGAACGTGGGCGTCGGTAGCATCTGGAAGACAGGCGTGCGTGCCTTATCGAGCGCATTCTGAATCACCTCGTCTGGTGGTGCAAGGCATAGCGTATGCCAAGCATACTGCTGTAGTTGATCGGCACACTGTTCCGCTTCACGTGGATTGACATTGTACATCGCATCCTGTAGGAAGAGCAGGAGCGCATGCACTTGATGCAAGGTTGACAGGTGCTCGTCTGAGTACTCACGCCGAGGCACGGGGGCCAAAAACACGTCGTCCGATCCATGGAGCAAGCGCATGACTTCCGCCCAAATCTGATTTAGCGCACGCACTCGCACGGGGAATGACTCGGCGCGCATAAGACCTAGCGGCAGTTGCATAAGTGCACTGCTGTTGCTTGGTGCCTTGGACACGCGGTGTGCCACACGGTCGGCAAGCAACATGCACACAGGCGCCAGGAAGTCGTCAGCACCGAGCACATCGACAAGGAGACGGAAAAACACATGCCGGCGATGCCGCGGGATGTGCGTGGACGCATCGCTGAAAATGCGTAGTAGGCTACGGGTCTCGCACCACAGCGCCAGTCGCGCATCCTTGTCGTTGATCACCTGCGGCCGCACCGCATTCACAAACGCCGGCATGATGCTCCGCAGCGTCTGCTCCACCACGGAAAGAGTGAATCGGTCATCGCGCTGCAGTACGTTCAGGCCGACAAACGTAAAGATCGGCATGATATTGTGGAGGACGAGCTCGGCGTCAAGACGCGCAAATCGTGCAAGAAGCAGGATGGCGTGGTTGATACTCTGTGTGTTTGTCGACACTTTGATCGCGCTCACGATCGTGTCAGCGCGTACAACCTGGGCAACATCCGTGGGCAATTCCGTCACATGGTCAAAGAGGTTGCACAGGCTCTGCATCGCAAGCTGCAGCAAATACTCGGCATTGAATAGGTGTGTCGAGCTCAGTGAAATGGCCGTGCGCACCACATCGAAGAGCGCTGCCACCAGAGCCGCCTCCATGCCGAGTGTGCGGCTCTGTATACTCTCCAGCACAGTAATAAGCACAATCGCCGTCTTCTGCACATGTTCATCAAGCGATGTCGAGGACGAAGAAGATCGAGCTCGCTTGCTAGATGGCTCGTCATCGTCCGTGGCAAGCGAGTCGCACAGCGTGCGCAGCACAGACACAAGCACAGCATCTGAGAGTGGGAACGACCGAAGCACCGCACCTGCATTTGGCACACTTGCGACACGAGGGTCTGCGAGCGTCTCCGCCATGGTCAGATACACCTTCTGCTTGTCTTCCGTGCGCAATGCGACGAACAGACCATGCTGCAGCGCATCCAGAGACACCTGCTGGAGCCCCGAAGGAGCATCGCTGCGCAGCGACCGAAGAAAGAGTGAGAACGCATGCGTCTTGCGGTCTTCCAACACAGGCACGGCACTTGCATCGTACGTTTCATACAGCAGTTGCAAATAGGTTGGATTCATCGGCTCTTGTGCATCGACAGCCTCAGCCACTAGAGGCAGTGCCGTTGAAAGCTTGCATGGTGCGTGCACATCGCGTACCATGCCAAACAAAGCCATACGCATACTCAGATCCGGCAAGCACAATGCGTGACTCATAAGATAGCACAACACCTTCGTGCGGAACAAGACCTCTTTCTTGCCACTTCCACGGAGAATAGATGTATGTGTAGTTGCCAGGAATGACGCGTCATTGACGAACGCACCTGCCTCTTTTGCTAAGAGCGACGTGTACTTCGCATACGTCGGCGTATCGAGATACTGCAGCGGTGCACTGTGCACACCATACACTTGCTCGAAACCGTACACTTCGCGGTCATCCTTGCCACACGCCGCATTCCATGCATCGAGCGCGCCGAGCAACTGAGCAGCTGCATTACGGAGTACAGGCACACTGTCCTGAAGCACGACAAGCAGGCTGGGCAGGAGCGTCTGCAGATCAAGTGCACGCTTCTTCGATGAGGCTGCGCGAGCCAGCAGTGTCGCATGCCGCATCGCCATCAAGCGCACAGAAACAGAGCTGGGGGGCACTAGCGATCCTTCTTCCAGCGCACAGGCCAGCGATGCCAAGGAAAGCGACTGCCTAGGCAGCGACCGCTGTCCATGTCCACCAGGAGTCGTCCACAAACCGGCCAACAAAGCAAATGTGCTCAAATCGAGGCGTTCAAACAACACAGGCACGAGCTTAACCGAGGCGGTAAGACCAACACCTGGTGCGTGTAGTGTCTGGTACATATAAAGAATCAGCTGCGCCAGCGGCTTTGTACGCTGCTGGATGTCCATAAACAACGACGCATCCATGGATGACGTTGGGAAGTGCTGCAAGACTGTGTGCATGAGCTGCACACCTAACAGCCGTACGCTGCGTCGCGAGAGTTTGTCCAAGACCTGTTGCATGATAGCTTCGTCCGCTTTGTCACCCATGATCACATCGTCTAACTGACCAGCGAGTAGTTGTTGCGTGTGCACGATCGAGGTCGCCTGATAGGCCAGGGTTACCCACACACGAGGTGGCAGGGCGCGCGCCAACAGCTGGCCTATGACCAGGAGAGCCAACGCACCACCCGGCGATATAGGCGATCGAATGACAGCGTTGCACAGAAAGTCTGCTTCATCCAAAAACGTCGGCTCATCGCAAGTCGCTAGGTGCCTTACCAAAGCGTCTGAGAGTGCAAGGGTCCAAGTGAGAGGAGAAGCCTCCTTCGAGGCCGACATGCGAGCCGCAGTGGTACTTGCTATCTGAGCCATTGGCTCTTTCACATGCTCCAAACATGATACGAAACCGCCAATGAGACGGCGATAACGTCGAGCACTCGTATCGCTGTCGCCGTCTCCGCAAGGGAGAAGCTGGGACCACAGCAGCTCACGCCACACACGCTGGCTGAGTGCAGGCGCACGAGGAACAAGTGTCTCTGTGACAAATTTCAAGTGCAAATCCCGTTCGTGAGCAGAGATCGACTCATCATGTAGGCGAGTGGTGATGGTATCGAGCAGGCACGACGGCCCAATGGCATCCACAAGTATGGCTGCGTGTCGGTACAAGACGTCCACAAGGCCACGAGCAAAGCCAGTCTCGGCGGCATCACGGACAAGCGAATCATTGCCACAAACATGCCCACGACCCACAGCCTGCAAAAGATGGTCTAGGGCCAGCTCTTGTGCATGCGCGTCAGCACTCTGCACGCCCAACCAGAGCGCGGTATCTTGCGAGTCTGACGCCGTCGGAACCTTGCCGGTCGCTTGCATGTGCAGCACAGCTTGGATGACTTGCCAGGCACGTGCCTCGTCAGAATTACGTGCCACTAACAGCGCCTCATCCAAGATGCTTGGGTGACGCTCGCGTAGGCGAGCAAGAAGGGCAATTCGTACATCCCAAGCATCGTCATGTGGTGCTAGCATCAGAATCACACACGTACGCAGCGACAGCACTCGTGGTAATGCATCATCATCTAGCACTGACTCCAGCATCGAGCGCGCTGGTGCGAATGAAACATCTGAGGCCAGAGAGCCGAGCAACTGCGACATGAATGGTTCAATGTCGTGCGTGCGAAGTGCGCGAGCGATTTGTGCGCCAAATTCAGGGAGCTGCACGAGCGCTCGCACAGTCGATTCCGACAACAAGCGGTGAGATTCTTCCACAACACGACCCGTAGCAACATAACTCAGCGGATCGTCGACGTCATCGGGACTCGCACACATAGAAATGCACGCCGCCACTATGGCCCTAGCCACAGCAGGCTTTGCTGATGATGCGGCCAGCTGCGACACCGCATCAATCAGGCCCCGCACTGCCTTCGCACTCAGAGGGAATGCGACACTCAGCGTGCACAACACCATAAGTGCGCCGACCACAGCCTCCTCGTTAAACGTGCCATCCAATAAGAGCAGAACCTCAGGAACAAGAACTGTCAAAATAGCCTGCGCATCTACTCCGTGACGTCTCTTGTTTGCACGGCGGTGTAGCAAGCAGAATTGAACGAGCGTAGATGTCCAGAACGGAATGTGGGCTCGCCGCACAGACACATGAACTGGCGCTTGGTTAGAAGCTATCCATCGGAGCACATCCAGGTTACTTCCAAGAGCTTGTACTAGCAGAGATGTTGGGAGTGAAGATTGTGCCTTTTTGACAGGCACGAGAAATTGCCATTCCGCGTACTTCTCGATAGGAATCACTTGGAGCATACGGGCAAATTGCGGTGTGTGATGGTACGGCATAAATGCGCGTAGTAGCTCGCGCGAGGTATACTCGTGGATCCGGAATCGCCTGATAAGCCACTCCAAGCATTTAGCCGCACTCCGCGAAAGAAGCACAGGTCCCAGCAGATACAGCAGCTCTCGCACAGCCTCATCAATCTCATCATTGACTTGCTTCGGCAGTGTAGTACGATCTGTATGAATGCTGCGTTCTCCAAAAAGCAGATCCCCATGAGGCCAGGAAGCAAGCACGGCGTCTTCATCCAGAAGCTGTTCCCAGCCAGTCACGCCCAGAGCATGGACGGTAAGATGGTCCTGCTCGGCCGCTGCACGTGGCGTAAACAAGTACGAGTCTCTTGCTGTTAACGCGCTGGAGCTAGCGAGACGCGCTGCATTGTGCGAGCGGATCCCAGCTAGCTGCGAGGCCAGCGAGCTCGACATGACGTATGACTCTTCGCCCAGAAATACGCCTGATCTGTTGGTAAGAGCTACTTCTCAGAACAATTTTGATTTTTTTTCAGTGCATTACATAACTGAGTAAAAAAAATGTCGGTGTCCATCCACGTGGCCTGATTGATGCCTGGCAGACCTTGTCCATTTCAGAGTATGAGGGGTTACACGCACTTCGGCTCTTGTTCGTACAAAGATAGGTAGCCGCCACCCATAGAGCCATCGAAACTGATGAGACACGTACGCGGAACTTGACATGCTCCCCTACCTCCCCTTTGCCTTCTTAGAAGAGCTTGAAAGAATCAAATACAGCACTACACTGATACAAAAAACCAACCGCGTGAAGGCCAGCCATCATTCTTACTTACCACGCAATAGACGATTTTGATAGATCCATCAACATAGGTAGGGCCGCTGAACAGAACTGGCCGAGAATCACTCTATAGTTTGAGTCCTGCATAACAATTATTGATCCTATCTACTAAATGTCGGATACCTCGTCAGACCGAGAGATCATGGCATTATGACCAAATCGACGTTGGAACGATGTCAAATCGCGCGTCAGCTGATCAACTAGTTGCATGCTTAAAGGAAGCTCTGAAATGTGGTCATCCTTTTGTTCGGGAGTCGATGTCGATGTCGATGATGACAGTCCCACAGAGGCAAGAAACCCGACGCGTTTCTCACGCTCTACGGCCTCAAGCTGAATACGCGTCACATACTCACCAGTCGTCCGAACACGTTTCCGCATCTCACCCATGGTCATGCGTTTTTGCGGGAAACGGATTCTTATAGCTGGATCAACGGCCGTCACATACTGGAACGGCTCAGGCATCCCTTTTTTCGGCGCACATGAAAGCTGTGGCCGCTCTGTATCAGTTTCGTCGTCGGCACTTGGTGGTAATAGATACGCCAGATGCGCAAGATGCTCTGGGAGTGTATTGTTTTGTGCGGTTCCACGTCCGGCGTTTTCTTGTGATGGAGTGCCAGATCGACTAGCATTCTCCGCACGAGTAGCAGCACGTCGTCCTTCTCTTGTACGAGATGGCACTGCACTCAGAGGCATTTGCGAATTTGTAGCGGATGAGGTTGATGAAGTGGACGCCGACGATGACACGCCATTTGTAGAAGACGACGTCGAGCCGTTCGCGCGATTTGGGCTCATGCTTCTTGCAGATGAGACGCCGGCCGTTGCTCCGTTGGTTCCCCATGGCCCAGATGCTGCTGTTGCCGGTCCAGCCGGTTCAGTTGATACGATCGCTGCAGATCCCTTTGCAGACTCTACATCGGCGGCCGAGGCCGCCTCTTGTCTGTTCCGGTAGGTATATTGGTTCGGGTGTTTCGGCTTGATGTCTGCATCGCGAGACGCCACCCCACCGCGCTCCTTACGAGTTCGCTCCGTTCCAACAGGCTCGCGCTTCGCCTCGTCCGACCGACGATCCTTTCTCGGAGACTCAGGAAGTTGTTGCATACGGCGGCGCTTCGACAGTTCGGACGGGTGGCTATTCACGGACACTGACTCAGACGTCTCTTCGCTTTGCTCCATGTGGCGCTTTCGTTTTCGTGAGTCTTCCGACTCATCATCCATGCCGACCGCCTCGTCACGTAAGAGCTCTGGCGGAATGGGCTCCCACCCATCTTCGCCAAAATCACGACTATTCATGGTACGCCTTTTCGGTGTAGCGCGCCATTCTGGCGAAGAGCGACCTGTTGCTCCAGATCGTCGCTCCCGCGGAGGCACAGCATCTCCGCGTAACCGAGCTGCATTGTCCAGAGCCATCGCCCGAATTGCGTCGCGCGCTTCACGGAGCTCTTGTGCCGACTCTTTGGAAAACACGTGCCGCCCCCCACCGCGCGATGAGCCACGCTTCACAATCTTGTTTGATGAAAGAAATCCAAGGGAGCGGAGCAAATCAATGTGGTTTTCCGGTCGGCATTGTTCGCAATAGTAGACGTCGGGACAATCTTCTTCCGTGTGCATGCCCATGCACGCACAATGTTGCCACGATTTGCACGTTTCACACTGAATCATAAGCCCCAGATTCTCGTCCGTGCTTCCACACACACACCGCGTCACTCCCTCATCACCGCCATCATGACTATCCATCTGACCCGCAGATGCCAGTTCATCGTCTCTAACGACATCCATATCTTCTTGCGCGCGTACTTCATCCTTATGTGCTGGTTGTTCAGACACTTCTTGTGTGTTTGTACGACGTGATCTTCGCATAGGTGCTCGCTCTGACTCTCGGTCCGCGACCTCTGGCTTGATGTCCTTTTCCTTCTCGGTATCGTCTGCGTCGTGAGTGTCCACATGTTCAGATGGGGCATGTCCAGATGCTGCTTGTATCATAGTAGGTTCTTCTGTAGCAGCCATTCTTGCCAGCGGTCGACTACAGACTCGAAGAATGGGTACTGTCAGGGTATGTGATAAGATGGGCCTCACAAAATGTCAACGAATGAGCCTCAAAACGAATGCTGAGTGAAGGCGCCTTGTTCAGAAAGCTCGAAACTACGTCGAGCCGCAAAAATTGCTAACAAAGCCTGCTGCAAAAGCTTGCCCGAGGTATACACCCAGTTTCTCTGTCTCAAACGGATCGTGTAGCTTGTAGGGGGAATGAGCAACCTCAGGCAAGCCTAGTGTAATGTCTTGTCTGTGCCTATCTGCGCGTCCAGGGCAAAATGTAGCCATATATTCGGCCGAGAAAGAACAATCTGGTCCGTGCGCATCATGGGACCTCGCCAACAACGGCATCAAGGGCATGTTGAAAGCCGCACAGACGGGAGACTCATGCCTCAATACTTTATGTTGACGAGCTCTGCATGCATAACGTGCTCCATATTATCAGACTCATTCCCGCTCAAATTTGTACACACCAGGCAAGCACCGGGCCAGGATAGCCAAGTCACCCGCCACGATGAAGCGGCATTTTTTTTTTTGACCCGGCAGCTTTCTTTCGGATGCAATGCAAACTCCTGCCTGCGAGGATGGGTCGTACGGCTTACACATCCTATGCTGCATAGGCAATTTAGGCTGCCCTGAATCAGGTCGTAGATATTCGGCCGAACCTAGAGTATTCCTCAGTCAAATTAGCTGTGACACGCAATGAATAGGCCCCATCTTATACCCTAGTTCGATTGATTCAATCTAGCCCCTGTCGCATCGACCAGCCGCGCCCGGTAAAGAAAGCGATCTGAATTTGTATGTTGCAAGGCATGCAAAACATACCGGGAGAAATCCTCCAGCATATATTTGGGTACCTGGACTTGCGTACACTCGTATCAGCCTCTTCAGTATGCAAACGTACGTACGAATGATGCCAGCTGCGCGTCGAAATGGTCCAACATCGCGTAGGTGCTAGGAACAACGACGCCGCGTGCCTCCCTTTCCATCCCATCATCTGACCATATCCTCTAATGACTTAGAATGGCATGATGTGTCAATGTATGAACCTATATGGCGCCAGAAGGCACTAGAAAGTGGATTCTGCTTGCATGAGGATGACATAGCTGCCGTCCAACATCGACAAAAGTATGACCTGACACAATCGTGTGCGTCTAGATACTATGATGATATGACGTCATTTTATGATTTATGTCGGAAACGCTGGGCCTTAGACAGTTGTTGGGGCCGATACAGTGCGTGCAATACAGCGAGCACGAGCCGTCGGACTCTCGAACTGTTTCCTTCCCGCAAGTACTTCCGCCCAGCGCTAGAAAATGAAGACGTATGGCGTCTCAAGCTGGACCCTGTCGGGAATTATTTTATTGTAACAGGGCGGCATGGTGGGATTCGTACCATCGACATTGATACAGGCGAGCTTTTATGGTCGATCCCACCTACGGAAACACGCGATTGCCCCCATCTCGAATGCCAAGACGGCTGGATGATCTTTGATCAGCAAGCATGGGGGCGCTTGGAGGTGTGGCAAAGCGAGCGCCTTACTCCCAGAGAAGGTGAGCCACCACGGCGCGGCGCATATCGAAGGTGCGTACTTGATGCTTGACGGTGGCACCTTGTCCACAGCCCACTTTCGTACTCGCTCATACTTACATGTATGCAGACATATGCTAATCCAATCGGATCACCCAACAATTGCTTTCCGCCTTGTGTGTCCGACGTTGCTCTGTGCTACGAATGATGGACTCTTGCAAGAGTTTGATCTGCCGAGCCGGACGTTGGTCCAAGCTACAAGCTTGGAGGGCACAGTCAACGATGGCGGAAACGTCAATTATATCGACATGGACGATCATTTCTGGTTCGTTGTGGGCGACGGCCACTGCGCCATCAGCGTCATTGACCGCCAAACACATCATGTCGTATGGACGATCAACAAGCATCTTCGTCTATACGGTGCCCCAACATGCTATGTCCCTGAGCTGCTCCCATACCCGACAGTACCACGATTTCAGCAACGGCGACTTTATCCTATGCCCGCTCCTGCCCTGCTGCAACCTCCGCATGAGCACATGCCGAATGTGATTGGTGTTCAGTCTGACCGATGGCTGGCTGTGCATCCTGACAAAGACACCGATACCCTTGTCGTACTGGCCTACGATGCAATCTTGCTCTTGATTGGCTATCAGGCGCATTTGCTTCATGATGCGGCACCAAAGCTTGTGTATTATTCTTTCCCGCCTCTGCCGCTCGTGTCGGAGCGCCTCAACCAAGCGAGTATCCGTTGGGCCATGGGCAAGAACTGGTGTGAGGAACTTTCCGCTGACATGCCTCCTCAGCTCACCGTTCACAATGGGCGCGCCGTAGTGGTGCACGGTATCATCACTATGCTGGATCTGCGTGTTCCGTCGTCACTTGCTTTCCGTCGAGACAAGCCGAGCTTTGACTCGCACAACGAGCCTCCATCCTTTTCGGTGTTTCAGTGGTCTGATGTGCCGGTGGAAGGCGAAATCAATCCATTTGTCAATTGCAGCTGTGTACAAATGGATCAGTCAGGCATCTACTGCGTGGCTCGACAGTGTCTCGACATGGAGCTTGACGTCGACCACACACGTCTCTCTGACGAGTATCAGGAGACGTGCAACGCCAAAGACGCAAGTATGGTCACGGCGTTCCGCTTTGATTCAGCATCGAAACCGGCTTTCCGCTACATCTCCAGACGGGTTCTTGACGAAGCTTTGGATTCGTTGGTTGACGAGCTCTCGCACGTGCCGGATCCTGAGAATGATGATCGATGGGTCCCGTTTCTTGTGGATGGAGAGCGCCTGCATGCCGTGGATCAAGACGTGGTAGACTCTGAGAATACCGAGGCTCATGACATGGAGGCCATCGACAGCGAATCTGGCGAGGCAAGCTCCCAACCCGATGCCAGCGTGGACATGGAGCTCATCGAGGCTGTCCGGGCTGAGGCTGATCGACTTGAAACACTTCGTGACCGCGAGGAAGATGAACAAACACGGCATGTGTATGCATTGCATGCGAGTGCCCTTCGTGAGCATGCACAGCTGATCGGAGGAGATCACGACAGTGACTCGCCAGCCGAATAGAGTCAGCGAGTCTTGATATGCATGCTTGTGGGACTCGCACTTGAACATGTCTCGGCTGTTGTGCAGCTACCGTTGGTTTTTAGCTAAGGCTTGGGCTTGAGATGCGTACGGACATTGTTAATTCCATGCCATGTCGCCTGCACCACAGCTCATCTCTGTCGCTTGATCGAAGTACGCGATCTTGCGCGAATCTCGAGACCAGCCAGACTTCATGGGAACTGGGTGCTTGGACGAAAGCCACAGAGCCGTACGCTCCTGCGATAGACTGCGGATCCAAATGGACCCACAGATCGTCGCTCCTTGCCTCAGCTTGATAACGTCGACAGCGCCCACACAGCCGCATGCAGTATGTGGATGCTCCCTGTCGAAGCGCTCTCACGAACATGGAGCATAGCTGTATGTATATGGGATCCTAGCTCCATACAGACTCGGCACTCAGTATCGGGCAGACTCGCCGTTCACTCCTTCGTTCAATGCAGAGGATGAGTGACTTTGCGCGCCATGGAAAAAAAAAATGATACCGCCGTAGGAAGAATGCGACAGCAAACAACATTGTCGTTGGTTTATGCAGGCCGATGATGGGCGCTTCTGTGAGCCATGAGTGAAACATCAACAATATCGAATGACTCGGTCTCTATACATGTTCTTTTATCCTTACGAGAGGCTGTAGGTGGTGCTTTCAGAGGGACAGTGCGGGTGAGTCGCCACGCATGACGGCATATACAGTGCGTCTATTAGTGGACGAGAACTTTGCTGCATGCAAATGTGCGGCATCCCATTCGTGGTGCGTTATTCCAAGCATGCTAGCTTTCGTCTTCGTCTTCGTCTTCATCCGGCAGCATAGCTGCCATCTTGAGCGCAGCGGCTTCGTTTCCATAATGTTGGTGTCGTTTCTCGGAGAAGGCAGAATGACGTGCACGTTCATCTTCCAACTCCTCATTGATCTTGTTGAGATCGATAGGTGCCTGCATGGGTGCAGAGTCAGACGTCGGCATAGGCCGGACGGCATGGACCAGTTCCTCTGTGCGCTGTGCACTGCGAGCGTTGGCTAGCGTGTTGGCAAGAGTCGCATCTGCATGGTCCGTGCTGGAAGACACCGCGGGCATGGGATTCGAGGCACCCATCGATGTGGCTGAGACGGGTGGAGCGCGATCGTCCAAATCAAAGGCTGTGTGTGTGTGGGAGGGGGATGCGTGTGAGTGACTTTCTCTGGTACGTGTACACATACTTTCTTCGTCCATGGGCGGCGCCGACGTTGTATGGACGAATGGCGTCTTGGGCTCGTCAATTTTCATTCGCTCAGCTGTGTTATCGCGCTCGTCTTGGTTTTCCTGCAGGTTGTGCTCATCCCATTGTAGACTAGCGTTAGACATTGCAGGGCGCGGATCCTCTGCGCCGATACGCACTGATTTTCACTCGCGCCTCCTGGCTTGCCGGCATTTTTGAGAATGCCCCGTGGCTTGGGCGCCGTGGCGGTCGGCACTGGCTCACGAAGTTGTGTCATGGCTCGCGCAAACACAAACTCCTTCACTCAACAGGAGCACTCGCTCGTCGCAGTAGCACAAATGACGACGTCACTTTTTGTGTGTTGCAACACCCACGGATGCGGTATTTTTCCAAAATCTCAGCGTTGGGGAATTACACACACCGCACCGTGCGTGCGAGTCAAGTAAGGGAGTAGAAAGGGGTGGTGGGGTGGGGGCACTCGGTCCCATCCGTCCCAACTCCACACATCCGTGCGTCCGTTGGCCTATGGCGGAGCGAACCGATGCCGCCGGTTGGCTGGCTCATTGGCTGGCTGGTTTCCAAGTGCGGAGGGGGTTTATTCTTTGTAGCTATGCGTGCATCTAGTTAGGACGACGTCTGCAATGACGACTGCGCTTGTTCGGCGAGAGCTGCATCGACGGCTGCCTGCATGTCCTGCTTCAGTGAAAGCAGCGACTGCACAGCCGTGTCAATCTCGGCCTGTGGTGTGTTGGGGCTGGATTTTAGCGTGCGGACCTTGTCACCTTGTGCCTTGACGCGTGCATCAAGGTCTAGCACTGCAGGCGTCTGTGGAAGTGACGCAGCCTTCTCTTTCTCAGCGGCCTTGCGCGCCTTCGCGGCCTGCTTCTTGCTCATCGCGGGCTTCTCGTCCGCAGCCGAGCTGTCGCCGCCAAACTTGGCCTTCCACGCGGCTGCCTGCTTCTCGTCAATGTTCTTGAACAGGTGTGCAGCCTTGCCGACCATGTGGCCAGGCAACAGATCCAGTGCAAATGCTTGCTCCTTCGGCAAGGCACGCGGCGGGGCATTCAACTGCTCCAGCATTTGATCGCTCGTCAGTGGCATGAACGGGTGTACCAGGGCGGTGAGCACCCAGATCAGGTTGGTCGCAAGCAAGATGACAGTATCGCACTTGGCTCGCTGCTCGGCGAAAAGCGTGTTATCGAGACCGGCCTCCGTCAGCAGCAGGTTCCCACGCGCCGACAGCTCCATCATCGTGTTCAGACCTGCACGAAGCTTGCCGACGTCCATAAAGTCAACATACTTGGCCAGGATGGCATTCACGTCAGCGACAAACTTGGCCACAAGATCGCCCCACGCTGTACCATCGCCCGTGGTCGACAGAGGACCGTCTGTGCCAAGACGCAGGCCTTGGGGTGCTTCTGGAAGGCGGCCTTCGTACTTTTTCATGAACGTCAAAATACGATTCACAAAGTTGCCAAGGTTCTTCAGCAGCTCCGAGTTGTTCCGCGTCACAAAGTCATGCCACACAAACTGGCTGTCTGACGACTCCGGGCGTGTCGACAGCAGATAGTACCGCCACACGCTGGGCGAAACGCCGATGTCCTTCGCACGGTCGCCAAACACACCAATATTGCGCGACTTGGAAAACTTGCCGCCCTCGTACTGTAGATACTCGGCTGTGTTGATGTGATACAGCATTGTCCACGGATCTTTCGTGCCGATCAAGCACGATGGGAATATGACCGTGTGGAAGCGGACATTGTCCTTGCCCATGAACTGGTACAGGCGCACATGTTCTGGATTCTTCCACCACTTTTCCCATTCGCTTGTGTAGTTCGCTGTAATGCTTGGGTATCCGATCGGAGCGTCGAACCAAACATACAGCACCTTGTCCTCATACCCTTGTAGTGGCACGGGGACACCCCACTTTAGGTCACGACTCACCGAGAATGGACGCAGACCTTCCTTGAACCAGGACTCAGTGATGAATGTTCCATTCGACGACCATTTGCCTTTCTTCGACATCTCCGAAGCCCATGCCTCAGTCTGTGGCTGAAGCGCATCGATGCGAAGGAACATGTGCTTGGAGTCGCGCTCCTGTGGCGTTCCCTTGCACAGCTTGCATTTGGGCTCCTTGAGCTCAACAGCATCGAGAAGCTGGCCACACTTGTCGCACTGATCGCCACGTGCATCATCATAGTCGCACTTAGGGCAGATTCCATTCACGTACCGGTCCGCAAGAAACCTCTCACACGATGCACAGTACAGCTGCCGCATCACACGCTCCTCAAAGTACCCGTTTTCGTACAGCTTCCGGAACACGTCCTGAGCAATCTCGGTCTGGCGGGGTGTCGTTGTGCGGCCGAAGTAGTCAAAGCCAATTTGGAACCACTCGTATACTTGCGCATGCAGTGCATGGTACTTGTCACACAAAGCCTGTGGCGAGACGCCATCTTCCAGTGCCTTGGTCTCCGTGGCTGTACCGTACTCGTCGGTACCACAAATGTACAGTGTGTTTTTGTTTTGTGTTCGCGCATAACGGGCAAACACGTCGGCTGAGAGCGTCGAGCCGATAATGTTGCCGAGATGCGGCACGTTGTTGACGTACGGAAGAGCCGACGTCACAAGCACATTTTCTTCGTCATCCTGCGGCAAGATCGTCGCTGGATGTTTGTCCGATGTCACTTTCATCAGCACACGATCATTCAATTCGCGCACATGCCCTTCAATGGGCGCAGGTACACGCGGAAATGGCGACGCCATCAAGCAAGCAGTGCCTTGTGCTAGAATGCGTTCGCCGAGCTATTCTCTCGCTTTGGAGATCGAGGACGAGATCCAAGTCGAAGAAATTCAGTGGCAACATCGCTGCAGCCAGCTTACAAAATGCATGTGTCTCACGACAGATCCACCTCCACACCAAGTCCTCACCAGCCCAGACTTTTTTTTTTTTTTGCGCAGCGGGTGCTGTGGTGACTTGGCGGAGGTACGGCTGCCACAGTGAGAGAAAAAATCTGGCTTGCAGCATGTCACGGCACATAGGCGCGAAAAGTCACGTGGAGCACGCCCAGCAGCATGGCGCGCTCGTCGGTTGTGCGAAGACGTCTCGAAGTAGCATTTGTCGTCGGCAGGCTTGCTTGTTCCTTGTGTTGTGTGTGCGCGCGTGCTTGTGCTTGTGCTTGTGCTGTAAATGAGTGTGTACAAGCCAGGGATAGCTCCGATCAAGGCACAGTTCCTGCGCACCGCTTGGCCAGCGAGGAGCGAGGCGCTCGATGGGACTACCGAAACAGGCGCAGATTCGGAACCAACAGCATTTGTGCCAGACGACGAACCTGATGGCAAGCCTGAGCAAGAGAATCCGACTGATGCCGCTGCTCCCACAACCTCAAGCGGGGCAGATCGTGCACAGGATGACGAGCAAGACAAGCCACGGAAACGAGCGCGCGGCCAGAACAAGGGCCGCACATTTACACGCACCGAAGACAATATTGCTTTGTGTACCCAGATTGCCACAGGTCGTGACGCGTGCAAGTTCGGCGACTCTTGCAAATTCACACACGATCTTTGCACCTATCTTGAACAGAAACCGCGCGACATCGAAACGCCGCCGCATCCGGTCTCATCGCACGAATGTGTGCGTTTCGTGCCCGCCGATGAGCGCGATGTCTACCTTGCAACGTTGTATGAACACGCAGTGATGCAAGATACAAAAAGGATGAAGAAGAATGCCGATGTAGCTGCTGATGCGCATCCGGCAAGCGGCTCAACGACACCGTCGGCACCGACGACCCACGACACGGTCCAGGCTTCTGTCGTATTGGGCACGACCTGTCCGTATTTTCAAGAGCGTGGTACATGTCCCATGGGATGGAAATGCCGTTTTCTCGGGGCTCATGTGCGTCGGCTCAGTGCATCATGCCGCGTCTTGGGCGCAGAGGCACAAGGCATGCTCGGCACAGGTCTCGAGCTGGTGGAGGATGAGGCGAAGAAGCACGCTTGGCTACATCGGTCTCCCTATATGCGAAATGAGGCACAGCCTGAATCGGACCAAGTGAACTGGCTTGCATCCGATGTGGCACGGCGCCTCCGTTCACGCAAGTACACGTTCGACAAGGCACCTGCCATCACGTCGGCGCTCCGGAAAGAAGTCGACATGCTATCTGCGATGACGCCAGCTGAGGCGGCCAGCACAGAAGTGGGCAAAGGACCACTACGAGTCAACTACGAGCATGAGCGTCTCGTTGCAGACCCGTCCGCAACACTCGAGGCGTGTGAAGATGCGCTGCGGAATGGTGGCAATGACGATGCTGCAGCAGATACGGCTCGAGTGCGACCATGTGAGAAGCGGCGTCTACAGTGGAAGGGCGACTTGTACCTCGCACCGCTGACGACCACGGGTAATCTGCCGTTTCGCAGGCTGTGTGCGTCGTTCGGCTCCGATATTCATTGTGGTGAAATGGGCATGGCCGAGTCGTTCTTGCAGGGACATGCGTCAGAATGGAGCCTCGTGCGTCGTTGGGAGGGCGAGCGGATCTTTGGCACTCAAGTGTGCGGCGCAAAGCCAGAGCTGCTAGTCCCGACGGCGGAGGTGCTCGCCAGAGAAGTCGGGCGTGGCCTGGACTTTGTGGACGTGAACTGCGGGTGTCCCATTGATCTTGTGTACAACAAGGGCGCAGGATCAGCGCTTCTGGACCACGCGAACAAGCTGGGTCGGATTGTGCGCGGCATGTCGGAAGCGCTGGGCGAGATCCCGCTTACCATCAAGCTACGCACTGGAACGACGTCGAAGCCAACGACCCACAAGATCTTTGCACGCGCACAGACCGAGTGGGGCGTCGGTGGCCTGTCGCTCCATGGCCGCTCACGCAAGCAACGGTACAAGAACGATGCCGACTGGGGGTACATACGCACCTGCGTCGACACGCTGCATGACGCTGTGCGTACGTGGAATGAGGAGCCACAGCATGCGGACGAGCCCGACATGGTGCCTGTGCCTGTGTATGGCAACGGAGACGTGTATGGCTGGCGCGACTATTACGACCACTTGGAGCATGCCCATGTGGACGGCACTATGATTGCGCGTGGCGCTCTGATCAAGCCGTGGATCTTTACCGAGATCAAGGAGCGTCGCGATTGGGATATCAGCAGTCGTGAACGCCTCGACATGATCCGCCAGTATGCGTCGTATGGACTCACGCACTGGGGCTCCGATACACAGGGCGTCAATACGACGCGACGCTTCTTGTGTGAAATGCTCTCGTTCACGCACAGGTACGTCCCACTGGGTCTGCTGGACCACATTCCCGTGCGAATGAACGATCGGCCACCACCATTCCATGGCCGCGATCCTTTGGAGTCGTTGCTGAGCAGTCCAAGTGCGCACGACTGGGTGCGTATTTCTGACATGTTCCTTGGTCCTGCGCCACCTGACTGGCACTTTACACCAAAGCACCGCTCCAATGCATATGAGCAGCAAGGGTAAGTCTCATCCTTAAGTAGGTCGCACAATATGCTTGCCTAGTGACGGCCATCGTCCCGTAGTGCATGCCTATCATGATACCCAAGCCCCCCATGTGCCTGCCTCGTGGCTCGCCGATCCAAGCCCCGCTCAGCATGACGCGTCTTTGGTGTGGTTACGCTGTCCGAGGATGCTTCCTCCACACACGTCAGCGAGCAGCGGCCTTGGACGTACGTCACGTGAACATCATCGGTGCCTCAGGCGTGTGTGCCTTCGTCCTCGCACATAGTCAGTCAACCAGACTGACTCTCTTCTCGCCCGCCTATTGGGCCGATGCCCGTCTGTTCGTGCATCGCCGCGCGACGCGCGTCGTGTGCTTGTCGTTGTCGTTGTCGTTGTCGTTGTCGTTGTCTTTGTCGTCTGCGTGTTGGTGCAAGGACATTTCCATACGGCAACACACGGAGCGATGGAACGCGCGCGTGCATCGTTCGATGCACTGGCGTCCCTCTCAGATCCACTGCGCGTACCAGCGTCAGAACGCACATACGGTCGACAGTTCGCACAGATGTACGACTACCGTCTTGCGGTGCTTCGTCGGCGCGCGCGAGAGGCTGCCATGGCCCAGCGCCCGGATACTTGTGTTAATGCGACATACATTGAGCGACTCCTCGATATTCCACCGCGCCAAATGTGCATGGTTGTCGGCACATTCTACTCAGCGATGCAACTCAAGCCAGACGTCCTCCAGGACATTGCTCGTGATCTGTCACTCCCAGCGCCACCACCACGCACGAGTTATGTCGATACAGAGCATGACGAACTATTCTTGGAGGATCAGAGTGGCCGCGTGCGTGTTGTTGGCGATCTTCTTCGGCCTGGCACGCAGCTTGCACAGACATGTGTTACCGGCGTAGTGGCTTGTGTGATTGGCATCGAGACACCCGATGGCGACTTCGAAGTGCACCACGTGTTTTTCCCAGGACTACCGCCCACAGCCGCCGTGTCGTACTTGGCAGCGAAGCCAGCTCCCACGCCCGCGAACAATCACAACTTTATCGTCCTTGCAAGTGGTCTGTACGTGGGAGAGTCAGATCCACGCAGTGATCTCGCTCGGGACCTGCTGATGGAATGGCTTTCGGGCGAACTGTGCTCGTCGACCGACGAGCGCGCACGCGTCGCACGGATATCAAGTCTGGTGCTGGCAGGCGACTGCGTGCAGCAAGCAGCATGGAAGCAAGTGTCTGAGACCAAGTCGATGGAATCGAATCCATTTGCGTTCCTGGATCCTTACATCGACCAGCTGTGTGAGACGCTCGATGCCGTCGTGGTCATGCCGGGCATGCATGATCCATGCACCGTGACACTTCCACAGCAGCCGCTTCTTCGCACGCTACTTCCACGAGCATCGCAGCGTACATCGCTGCATCTGGGTACGAACCCCACGTGGTTCAGCTTGAATGGCCGCGCCATCCTTGCGACAAGTGGGCAGAACCTCGACGATCTTCTCAAGTACATGCCCGACGATGCGAAACGCGACTCTTCAGCTGCACTAGATATGGCTGTTGCCACGCTGCGTTGGTCGCACATGGCGCCAACGGCCCCCGATACTCTCTGGTGCTATCCATTCAAGGCCGCCGATGCATTTGTCATCCGCGCTGCTCCCGATGTATATGTGATCGGAAACCAGGCGGCATTTGCGACGACCACATTCCAAGCGTCGCCAACGCACCAAGTTCGCGTCATTCTCGTGCCGACTTTTGCGCGCACACATCAGGTGGTCGTTCTCGACACCGAGACGCTCGAACCGCACATCATGTCCTTCCACACATCGTAGCAGGCGTTGACGAGCGGATGGATCCGCCGTCCATCGTGTTCCGATCCACCACGGCCTGCATCGGGCCTGCGTCGCCCGGTCACATGCTTGTCAAAGCCTCGGCGAATGCCTGCCTCTATGCACCCCTATCTGCTACCATGACCTTGCCCTCACAGCATCGTCAATGTCGCATGGGGGAATGGTTCCGTCGCACTCAGCACCATCATCTGGCGTTCATGCGCTATATACCCCTTGATGCGCCCGCGCGCAATTTGCGTCGCGACAAGCCACTCTGCTCCATGCGCGTCTGTCGCACAGTTGAGCCACTGCAGAGCCGTGCCCACGGGCGCCAGTCGCACACGCGTGCCGCCGCCTTGTTGCCGCCACACGCGCCGGACGAGCCGCGTTATGCATACGTCTCGTGCTCGTTCCATCGCCAAGTACACACCCAGTCGCACAAGACTCCGCTCAAGTGTGGGATCTTGCAGTGCCGCATCAAAGGCGCGAACATTGCCTCGCTTGCAGGCCGATATGAGCGGCGCATAGGCCGCACGAATCCGCGGGTACTCGTCCAGGAACGCCGCAGTGGGATGTTGTGCGTGCAAGAGACGCACCGGGATCAAGTATACGAGGATGCGTTCCACATGCGCCTTGGCACTGCGCGGCGTATCGGCCAACGCACGCGACAGCTCGGCCTCGGCACGAGCATAGTCCTCGTCCATGAACGCGAGACGCCCCATGTAATAGCGGAATGTAACAGCTTGTGCGCGAGGAAACGCATCGAGGGGCGGCAAGTCGCCGGCACCCAGGGCGCGTACGATGTTCTTGCACAAGGCAATGGACTTGAGCTGGAAATAGGTCGCGAATACAATGCCGACCATCGCGTACGTGCCCCATTTTTTGCTCTGCTCTAACACGGGATGCCGGTCAGCGATGCACGCCGTGAATGCTTTGTTCAGCAGTCGCGCACATTCCTCGAGATGTGCGTGTGATGTGCGTGATTCTCGCGACGCCGCATTCGCTGCGTCGTCCGCGCACCGCGATACCCACCGTAGATCGGCTAATAGCGCACGAAGGACGGGAATGGCCCATCGGCCTGGCGCTAGCGAAGAAAACACGCGCAGGAATATGCCTACGGTACTTTGAATCGCTTCTGCAGCCAAATGCCAAGAGTCGGCTGGCTTGCGCGTGCGAACGCTAGGCCCAAAGAGCATGGCCCCACACCGCACATATTGTATGCATACGTCATTCCATGCATGTGGGATCCGCGATGCATACAGCATCGCTTGTATCACCGACACACTTGGGTCTGCCACAGTTGCCACGGCGCGTCGCGTCGAGCTGGCTTGGAGGGAAAACACCCGTGCTATCGCGGAGCCATCTTTGTGTGCGATCCCCTCGGCCACCTGGCGGCCCAGCTCTCCGACGGCGTGCATCAATCACAACCAATATCAACCGCCTGTCAAGCTGTACGTAGCTACAGGCGCACTCGCCAATGCCGCGCTGCGCTTTCCACGCAAGTCGCCTTCTCCACCGCTGCCGTCGTTCGTTCCTCCATGACGCCCATCCATCCATCCAAGACCTGCGGCATGAAACGCACGATTCCATATTCGGCCGAAGAACCCTAGCGCCCACGCGTACGTCAGCAGCGCCTTCAAACCAACACGACGTCAAGGTGGTGTGTGGAAAAGAGGTGGGCAGCAGCTCTACCACACCCGCGGCACGTGCGCTACTTTCTTCCTGCGACGTTCCACGACATTTCCAGCTGCTGGGCGATGGCGTCCCCACGCGTAGGCAAGGCACTAGCGGCGCGTGCGCCCTTCGTAGCTGTGCTCGCTATACTGGGCCTCGTGCTGCTCCTGCATCTTGCAGGCCTCTTCTTGTTCACGAGTGGCTTTTTACTCCAGCGTGTTGAGCTGAATGCCATCAATACATGCACCAAGGCGCCCAGTGCTACGTGGCAAGCACCCTCGCCGCCGCCTTGGGCCGCACATGGCAATGAGACGGCGCTCGATGCCTGGGATGCCGTGCTTGACGCACATGCAGAGTGCTCGTTACCGCCGCGCTTCCGCCGCACGGTGCTGTGGATCATCGATGCACTGCGCTACGACTTCATCGCTGACGCACCTGACTCGCCGCCCCTAGCGATGCCCAATCCGTTTATACACAACTGGATTCGCACGCCTGCCACGTACACGAACACGACGCCGCGCTCGTCGTTTCTCGCACACTTTGTCGCTGATCCGCCCACAACGACGCTCCAGCGGCTCAAGGGGCTCACGACCGGCTCCTTGCCGACCTTCATTGAGGCAGGAGCGAACTTTGGTGGCTCAGGCCGCGTCCTCGAAGACACATGGATCGCACAACTGCGTGCACGGAAAGCGCCACAAGAGCGCCTGAGCTTCGTCGGCGACGATACGTGGCAGATGGTGTTTGCCAACCTGTTTGACGAGGCGCATCCGTACTCATCGTTCAATGTCGAGGATTTGGACACCGTCGATGCCGGCGTCGAGTCCCACATGCTGCGTGCGATGGACCAGGACGACTGGACCCTCATTGTCGCGCACTCACTTGGTGTTGATCACGTCGGCCATCGCTTCGGTCCCGCACATGCCCGTATGCCGCCCAAGCTCGAGCAGATGGAGCGCTTGATCCAGGACGTCTTGCACAAGCTCCGCGACGATACCCTCTTCGTGCTCCTTGGCGACCATGGCATGGACGCGACAGGCGATCATGGCGGTGACTCGGAGCTTGAAATCGGCAGTGGCCTGTGGATGTATGCCAACACACCCTTCGATCCAGCTGCTCGCTCCCTGTTCGGCAGCGCGTCTTCGCCATCGACCACGTCCCTCACCGAGCATCCAGATGTCACGGCGCTCCTACGTGACACGCCAACGTCCACACCCTCGTTCCAGCCCTTTTCCCTTCTGCCGATCGCTCCGTTTGAGCAGGGCCACCGATCGCTTCCACAGATCGATCTTGTGCCTACGCTGGCACTCCTGATGGGTGTTCCGATCCCCTTCAACAACCTCGGCACGGTGATGCCAGAACTCTTCGCATCCGATACACAGCCTCTGCAGTCGGCATCGTCGCGTCTTTTGCGTGCGCTGCGCATCAACGCACGCCAGATCAAGACATACCTGGATGCATACGCAAAGCACTCGGCGGATCTCAAGCCATTTTCTGCCGAGCTCCGCCATGCGTGGCTCACTGCGCTGCAGGCCGACGCTGTCTTTGCCGAGCATGCGACACATGACCATGCCCGTAAAACAGCTCAAGCGTACATGGCATTTACGCGCCTTGCACTCGCTCGTGCACAGAGCGTCTGGGCACAGTTCGAGTACGTGCGAATGGGCCTGGGTATCGCCGTGCTGGCGTCATCCCTCGTCGTCACATGGCTCCTCTGGCACCGCGCTTTCTCCAGCACAACAGCAGCCCTTGCTCGTATGACGTGGCAAGCTTCATGGCTTGGTTGTGTGTACGGAGGCGTAGCGGGCCTGTTCCTCTCTCTCGCCCTGCGCATCAGCACACTGGAGGGCCAGCTGGCTGGCATAGCTCTTGGCACCGCGTGCACACTCACTTGGCACTTGCGCCCCGGCCATATGGCGATCGATGCGTTCCCCGTGCTGCGATCCAAGTCGTTCGTGTCTCATGTCGCTGCAGGAGTCATCCTGGGCTGCCACGCGATGCTGTATGCAAGCAACAGCTTCACGATGTGGGAAGACCGCATTACGCTCGGCATGCTCACGGCCATTCTTCTTGCTCGAGCCTGGGCGGGGCTCGGTGCGCCTCTCACTCGTTGGCAGCTGCGGATCCCTATCATGGCCGTCATCGCACTTGTCCTTGTCCGTGTGGCCAGCATGAGCCGCGTCTGCCGCGAGGAACAAGCGCCGTACTGCACGCCATCGTTCTATGCGTACCATGCGACGACCGACTTTGCCGACAACCCTGCGTACGCGCTCTCAGGCCCGGCGACCAACAGCCCGTACGCATTGCTCGCTGCCTACGTAGTGGCATTCGGCATCGCCGACGTTTTGCGTCAGGCTCTCATGCCGAGTCGGGCGCATTTGAGCACAGCATCGACCTTGCTGACATGGGTCATTCGTCCTGCGATGCTTGGCGCTGCGGGTTTCTGGCTCGCTGACTGGGTGCACGGCCTGGATCGCTGGGACGAGCCGACGCGCGCCACGTTCTTTGTCGTCAAAATGTGGGTGGCTAGAGTCGTGCTTGTCGTCTTGCTGTGTGGCTCGGTGTATTGGTACTTGTCGCCCCTGAGTCTCTCGGTCCTTCACGAGCGTCCCGCCCCCGGCGCACAGGCACGCGTCTTGCTTCTGGGATTCGGCAATACGTTCGGCGCTGCATTCCTCTTGGCCATGTCGCTCATCTTTGCGTACTTGTTCCTGTTGTCACAGCCTATGGGGCAACTGGCCCTAACAGCATGCTTTGTCGCTCTGCTTCTCCTGGCCGAGCTGGGCGACCACGAGCGCGATGCCCGCTTACTGGCTGCATCCAAACTCGCTGAGGCCACCAAAACCAAAGAGGTCACCTCCTCGCGACATGGTCCCTCGTTCCTCGATGTGGTGTGTGTCGCTTTGCTGGGCTTTGTGGCTTTCTTCGGTACCGGGCACCAAGCGACCTTTTCGTCCATCCAGTGGCGGGTGGCCTTTGTTGGCTTTTCGACCGTTACGTATCCCTGGTCGCCGCTCTTTGTCATTTTGAATGCCTTCGGGCCATTGTGTGTGCTGCCGGCGTTTGGCGTCGTTCTTCTCACGCTCTGGAACCTAGCGCCGACTCGCGAACGCCCAGACGAAGAGCGGCCGCCGCCAATGCGATTGCCATGCGACATCCTGCGCTCGGCTCTTGCGCTCTTGTTGTACGCCGGTACATTGACGCTCAGTGCAGCGACGTGGGCTTGGTTCTTCCGCCGGCATCTTATGCTGTTCAAAATCTGGGTCCCTCGATACATGACAGCTGGTCTGGGTCTCTTGGTGACAGATGTGGCGCTGCTAGGCGCCGTGCTAACCGCATGGTGCATTGCTTCTCATACATCCCGAGCCTTTGGCACGTTGTACTCATAGCTACATAACCTGCCTGCAACGATACTCACGTCAACCCTGCTGGCGGCCTTTCCATCCAGTCGTGCAGGAGAACTAGTCCCTGTGATGGCGCGCGTCTTTTTTTCTTACCGGCAGAATGTACGTCCCATGCCAGAACCGCAGGATAAGGTCACACGGGGTAGAGGGAGAGAGCACTGGGTGGAGGCTTCTCAGTCGTGCGTCGTGCCGAAAAAAATGGCGACAATTCACGGCAAATCGTCTTCATTTTCGTCGGCTGGTCGTGCGTCCCTCTCACCGTTCAGGTAGGTATTGGTCCTGGTACCTCTGCGTCGGTCATGGCCGGCGATGCTTCGACGCTCATTACAAAGCGCTTGCACATATCTGGGCTCACGAGCCAGTTCAACCGGGCAGCACTGAGTGAACGCCTGTCGTCCTTCGGCACAGTCCTGGATCTTGAGGGATCCGATGACTCTTACGTCAATGCCGTGGGCGAAAGACGCCCGTACGCATTCGTGACACTGCGCACAACACCACAGCAGCTTGCCAAGTGCATGAACACACTCAGCGGAGCCGTGTGGAAAGGCGCCAAACTCCGTGTTGGGGAGGCCAAGCCACCATGGCATGAACGCCTGGCTGCTGAGCGGACGAAGCATACTCCAGCAGATGAGCAGTGTACCGCTCTTGAGAAGCGAAAGAAACAGCTTCGAAAGCGACCATGGATCGGCATGGAAGCGCATGATATGCGTCCTATGACTCTCGAGCGTGTCAATGAGACCCATGCATGGGGTTGGAAGTCGACACCAGCTGGTCATCTTATTCGGCCCATGCATATGCGGCCATCTCATCCTATACCCAAACCAGCAGATCACGAAATGCGCGCGAACCATCACGGGCGGCATGCGCTTTCTCGCGCACCGCGTGTGACGATTGATCCAACTCGCTATCACCGCGAACATTTGTCTGAACGCATGTTCGACGCTATGACTGATCATGACGACACACATCTCCACTGGGTTTGGGATGTCGATGCGCATGAATGGTTCGCCTATAATGAGAAAGGCCATTGTGTCGGCCAAGAGGCAGGGCCGGCACGGCGTACTCGACCTATTCAACTTCCATTGGGTCCCAGCGACACTTGCGCATCATGGGGCGTCCACCGCATAGATTCGGATGGGGAAGAAGAATCCCTCGAACCGACATCTCCTAGCCACAATGTGCCTGATGCACTCTTTGATCAGAGCGAGGTCTCGGGGGAACTGTTCGATACACCGCCGCAGACCAAGTCGACGAGTTGGTGGGATGAGCCAGAGCCGGAATTGAAGTTGGAGTCAAAGCCGGCGCCGAGTCGCTCACCCACACCAGAACGCCCATCAAAAGCAAGCGGTCAACATCTTGACTCAATGCACGACCGAGAAGCGACTTACTCTACGGCTGAGCCTTGGAACGACTCTGACTTTTCCGATGGGTATGAAGAAACTGAACATGCGCCAGCGTCCTCAACGAATGAGCGTGAGCGAGCTCTTGGCATGCTCCAGTCCATGTTTGGCTCTCAAGACTCTGAAGCACCGGAGCCTGCCGAGTCGTCTTCTATTCTCATGCCAGACGAGGGTCGGAGCGAGGTACATGCAGCTGAAGAAGTCAGGCCACTTGCTGGGGAGGGCAACAGCTCAGTCCATGCCACTTTGCATGCGGACCAAATCGAAGGGCCCACAACAGCATCCGCTCCGTCATCGTCCACAGTGTTACCGGTTCGTTCTCTTCAACAGCAACAAGCTACGGCTCACGACGCTCCCGCCGCCTCACGTACTGCTGATGGTGATGCTGATGGTGATGCCACAGCGAATCCCATCCGCTTGGATCGTCTCAAGGACATGTTCCAGCCTACAGAAGAGTCTGGGGCTTTCACTTTGTTCGGGGACATAGACGAAGAGAACATGTCTATGGACGACGATGCCGTGGCTGGGATCCTTGGCCATGCGTCTGCTCGCACCGAGTCAGACCATACAGAGCAAAGGTTATCACGGCCTCCCACGTCTTCGACGACCACAGCAGCGGCGACGACACATATCCCGCCTTTCACTACACCTTTTACGCTCTCACAGCAAATTCCCAGCCTTTTGCCGACGCTTTTCCAGCTTGGCTCGACACCTTTCTGGCAAGTCGATTCCGACGAGGCCATTCGTGAGAATTGGCTTGCGAAACGTTCCGAGCTCACACAGACGTATCGGAGCATGCATCGCGACGCTATCAAGAAACGGAGGCGTCGCGTAGCTGGCTCGCGCGCCGCCGGTGCGGAACATGGTGGGTCAGCTCCGATTCGCGGCGTTTTACAGGATCCTTCATCCGCATAAGCCGATCATTGGATCAATGCCAAGCCAATGTGTGTTGGTGTGGACTAGCCCCGAGCTTTGTAGGCGTGTCTGAGCGAGAGTCCTTTCGGCCGAATACGATTCTTTCACCCTGCACGGGCCGCTGCCGGTCCGATGTGCCTTTGTGGTTAGTAGTGGGGGGCCCTGGCGAACAGTACAACGGTCAACCCACATCTTTGTATAGAAGTATGATGTTTGCTCTGCGTTCGGGACTCCGTGCGGTTACGCCGCGCGCCGCTGCGCCATTGTCATCGCGTGCGATGCTGTCGACGTCTGTGCCACGCCTCATGCCTGTGGCTGACTCGGCTGCTGAGTACACATGCATTCAGGTCAGCACACCGAAGGAGGGCGTGCGTCTTGTGACGTTGAACCGGCCCAAGGCGTTGAACGCGCTGAACTCGCAGCTGTTCCACGAGCTGAATGACGCGGCTGAGAAGGCTGATGCCGACGCGAGTATCGGTGCCATCGTCGTCACCGGCAGCGAGAAGGCTTTCGCGGCCGGCGCTGACATTAAGGAGATGCGCGACATGAGCTACGGCCAAGCATACAAGACCAACTTCCTTGGCCATTGGTCGAAGCTGACTCAGGTTCGCAAGCCCATTATCTCTGCTGTGAATGGATATGCTTTGGGCGGAGGCTGTGAGCTAGCGATGATGACAGACATTGTGCTGGCGTCGCCGAGCGCTGTGTTTGGCCAGCCTGAAATCAATCTGGGTGTGATTCCCGGCGCTGGCGGCACGCAGCGCCTGACTCGCGCTATTGGCAAGAGCCGCACGATGGAAATCGTACTGACTGGCCGCAATATGACGGCCGATGAGGCTGAGGCGGCTGGTCTTGTGGCTCGTGTTGTGCGTGAAGGTAGCGTCGTCGACGAGGCTGTGAACGTCGCAAGCAAGATCGCCAAAAAGAGCCAGATCGCGGTGCAGGCTGCCAAGGAGGGCGTCAATGCTGGTACGTATTCGAGACTGTCACTGACTATGATCACCAGCCTACGAACTCACGCTTGCGGAGGGCATCCGTCTCGAGCGCCGTCTGTTCCAGGCACTCTTCTCGACGCATGACCAAAAGGAGGGTATGACGGCATTCACCGAGAAGCGCAAGCCAGTCTTTAAGAACGAGTAGATTGTCTTTTTCCCATCTTAGCGATAGTAATCGTCATCGCTATCATCTTCGTCCATATCGTCGAGTGCGACGCTATCGTCGTTTGGATCCTCATGGGCACCTTCTTCGTCCGAGTCTAGTGTATAAGTGGGCCTGGCTTTTGCTGCTGCCCGGCTGCTCGTGGCACGCCGTGGTGGTGGTGCTGCTGGCTGCGTTGGCTGCGTTGGCTCCTCTGGCGAGGACTCTTTACCAGATCTCTTAGCAGATGCTCTAGTCGTCGCTCGCGCCGGGGCCTTGGCTGCACCTCTTGTAGACGTTTTTGTAGTCGCTCTTGCTGAGCCTGTTTTGCTCGGCGCCTTGGTCGTCGTCGAGCGAGGCCTGGCAGTCGTCTTGGGCGTGGGAAGTGCCAGTTCATCTTCGTCGTCGTCCACACGGTCATGCTTGAGGGGTGAAGCAGGGGCGGCCTGTGGCAAGGGAACCTGATGGAATGTGGTGGGCTTCGTCTCAGGAACAGGCTCAGGCATCTTCGTCGTGGTAAAGGGTGTTGTCGTTGCCGTGGTCGGCTGCGTTGCATCTGGTGCTGACGTGAGAGCCGACGTTTCATCCGCTGGACTTGCTGCTGCTGTCTTTGATGTAGCAGGCTGCCGCTTCACTGGCGAGACACTTCCCTCTTCCTTTTTGGGCCGTTTGGCTGGGGCACGGCGCTTCTTGAGGTCCTTGACGACATGCGTCGTGGTCATGGAGGCGTTGCGTGCATCTTCAGCCAGCTTCTCATCCCATTCTTCGAGGAAAGCTGTCAAGTCTTCATCCCACAGGTTTTGAGGCGAGCGACCCAGTAGGATCTTCAGCTCTGTCTCCGTATGATCGCGCTCTTTCAGTAGGCGTTCTACACGTTCCTGCGTGAGCGAGTAGATTGCCATACTGAGCAGATAATCATAATCTGTGTTGCTGTTCGCAGGCTCGTCTGGCTCTTCTTGGTCTTCTACCGCCTCCTCCGTCACGCTCTTCGCCTTAGCCTCGACCTTCGGGAAGGCCTGGAACTTGAGCTGACGCAACTCTTCGACGATCGCTGTCTTTTTCTTGTTCGACACACTCAGCTCCTTGGCAATGATCATACTGACGAAGCGCGCCTGGTTCGATAGTCTGTCGTACACAAGCTTGAGCTGATCGACAAGATGCTCTTTGCGGCGCTGGTAAAAGCCGAGCCGCACAAAGTAAAAGTCTTCTAGGATCTCCTGCGGCGTTGCATATTTCTTGATTTTGCCCTCTGGATTGAACAGCACCATGTTGCTTGTACTGAGCATTGTCGAGAGCTTGAAGAATGTGTCCGGTCCAACTCTCTCGATCTCTTCCATTCCACGCGGGTTCAGCTCCACCACAAAGTGCACAGATGTATCTGTATGGTACTCCTTGTACTCACGCAGCACCGCGGGCGTCTTATCGCTGCCGACGACTCGCTCTTCAAGCCACTCCTTGTACGTCATCGTCCACACACGAACGGGCAGCTCTGTGATTTCCCACGTGCGCTCATCCAGCTGCCTAGCTATGCCTGTCACACGGAACCGTTCTGGGCCTGCCGGCTCAATGCCGCCAACAAAGCCTCGGTACCATGGGTTCATCGGCACATACTCTTCGCCGGCCATGCGACGACGCAAGTTGTCGACAACTTCCCGGGGATTGTAATTGGGCACAAACGTGCTCCATCCCGTACCGATACCCTCCGCCCCATTCAGCAGCACCTGTGGTACTACAGGCGCATACCATTCTGGCTCAATACTCTGTCCGTCATCCTCGAGATAGTTAAGCAGTGGTTCATCGTCCGCGTGGAACATGAGACGCGTGATCCGTGGCACAGCTGTGAAGATGTAACGAGCACTGGCCGCATCCTTGCCACCCATGCTTCGAGAGCCAAATTGTCCGTTCGGCATGAGCAAATTCACATTGTTACTGCCGCAAAAGTCTTGCGCGAGACCGACGATCGTCATGGTCAGAGCCTGATCGCCATGGTGATACGCCGAATGCTCGGACACATAGCCCTGGAGTTGATGGACCTTGATTTCTGTCTTGAGCTTGCGCTTAAAACAACTAAAGATCACCTTCCGCTGTCCTGGCTTGAGTCCATCGACAACACTGGGGATGGAGCGGATATTGTCTGCCATCGAGAATAAGATCAACTCCTTGTTAATAAAGTCCGAGATCGGTATGTTTCTGATTCGATGGTCCAGGTACGTGCCAGGGACAAACTGGCGCAGCCACTCCTTTCGATCGTCGGCCTTTTTCTTGTTAAATGCAAGATCCAACAAATCATGATCCTCAGGCCGAATCGTATCGAATGAAAGCATGTGCCTGTCCATATCACGGAAGTACTCTTTCATTTCGTACGGTTTCGACGTACCCAGACCCTTGTAGTATTTCGTCGTCCATCCTCGACCGCCATCACCAGTCGCCTTCCATTGCTCAAATTCGGGTATCGTGAAGAAAGACCTGACTTCTTGGCCTTTCGTTGCTTTGATGATCGGCGTAATAAACTCCACAAGGAAATTCGGAATTTTGAGCAGTGATGGATAAAAGTGGTCAAGGTAGTTGATGATGAGACCTTTGATGTGAGAACCGTCAAAGTCTTGATCTGTCATGATCATGAGACTACCGTACCGCAAGCCATCGACGGTCGAGTACGATTTGCCATGCTGCAGGCCGAGGATCTCCTTGATGTTCTTGATCTCGGTGTTCTTCTTGATTTGGTCATACGTAGCTTCACGCACATTCAGCAGCTTACCTCGCAAGGGAAACACACCATACGCATCACGGCCAACCTCGCTTAGTCCCGACACCGCAAGACCTTTGGCTGAGTCACCTTCGGTGAGAATGAGTGTGCACTCTGCACTCCGTTTCGTGCCAGCCCAGTTCGCGTCTTCGAGCTTGGTCACAGACACGCGCGAGCGCTTCCGGCCATCTGTCGCTTGAAGCTGTCGATCTTGGTGGTACTGCACAATCGACTGCACATTATCGATGACGCCAGACTTGAGCACCTTCTTGGCAAAGTCGTCGGGCATGACCCACCTCGATCCAAAGGCCGATGGCTTGAGCGTGAGTGTTTCCTTCGTTTGACTATCGAATGTTGGATTCACAATCTGACAATTGACAAAGATCCACAGCTGCTGCCGGATATGGTTCGCCTTGATGGGCGCATCTTTCTTGCCCTTCCTCAAATGTTCCATGATCCGCTCGACAATCTGGGACTCGACATGATCCACATGCTTTCCACCCTTGATGGTAGCGATGTTGTTCACAAACGACACCTGGCGCGCAGTGCCATCGGACACAGCAAAACCGACCTCCCACAATCGACCGTGATCCTCGGACGCATCATACACGATGGTCGGGCGTGGCACTGGGTTTCCTCCGTCGGACGGATCGCTCTCTGTTTTCGGCACACCACTAATTTCCTGGATCGCCTGCACATACATCTCCATGTACTGCTTAAAGTTGCGAATTTTTAGACGCTCGCTATTCAGCATCACTTTGATCCCACGCACAGTACCAGCCATATCAAACACACGCTTCATCAAGAGTGCCTCTGTGTCTGGGTCAATGGAATCCATGTGAAAGAGAGACAGATCAGGCTTAAAGGTGATGCAGGTATATTCTTCCTTGCGGGTATTTTTGGTAATTTTCGGCTTGTCTTTGTCGTGCATGTGGTTGCTAAAGACCTGTTTGTACTTGAGTTCTCGCTGCTTGTCCGCTGTCTCGACGATGAACTCGGTCGAGTAGATATTCGTGAGCTTCGCACCGAATCCATTCCGACCACCTGTCACCTTCGCCTCGTCATCGTCGTAGTTTGACGATGTCAACAGATTCCCAAAGATGAGCTCGGGTATATAAACCTGTTCTTTTTCGTGAATCTCGACAGGGATCCCTTGCCCGTTGTTCCAAACAGAGATCGTGCCGGCATCCTTATCGATGGTGACTTTCATCGTATCCATGGATGGATCACGCACTTTGTTGTCGGCAGCATTGACAAGAATCTCGTCAAAGATCTTGTAGAAGCCAGGCACGTAGCTTGTGTCCCGGTATGCCATTTGCTCTTTCGCCACATCATACACCCACATCGTCTCGGTGCGCCTCTCGACACTACCGATATAGGTATCAGGACGCCTTAGTACATGTTCTAGCTGACTCAACTTCTGGTACGTGTCAGAGGCGGACTTGGGCGCCGATCGAGAGGTAGGTGCCGGCGCGGCCACCCCTGCTTCTGTCGATGTCGTCATGTGCTGCTGAACCACAGGGACCAAGCGCGAGGCCAAGATCCGTGGTGGCTGTGGTCGTAGTCGTGGTGCACAAATAAGAGTGAGTTGTGATCGTTCGCCACGCCATGCATGTTGCAGCAGCCTATGAATTTGCCAATCTGACAACACACGCATATCATCATAAACACCTCGTCACATTCTGTCAGGCGCGTGGCAAGTCCTCGCGCGTGCGGAGTGCCATGCACGTGATGCAAGGCGCGGCGATGTCCTTTGGGCTATGTATGGGGTGCCTGGGTCCATCGCCCACTCAGCCACCCACTCACTCCCTACTCATATGGGTGGGTCTCCACTCTACGCTGAACTAGCCTCGCCCGATTTCTGCGTAGATGGCTTGACCTTCGCCCAATCAAAAGCTGTGCGCGTGTATCATTCGGCACTACGTCAGAGCGAATCACACCGACCGACACTCGTCTTCCGATACTCTCGAATTGTCACGGCTATGAGTGACGACGCAGCTGCGAAGCGCGAGGCACGCAAGCGAAGGATTCTTGAGAAGAGTGGCGACCGCTTGTCGCGAATCACTAATACGGGACGCGGCAAAGATTATGAGGGTCTTGATACCAAACCGATCCCCGCTATGTCTTCACCTGGCATCAGTGGCACGGCGGATACTTTGACGGGTCCGACGCCCTCAGCCGCTTTGAAGAATGAAGAGCCGCCTGCACATGATGCTAGTGATCCATTCACCTCCATGATGGCTGCGATGCAGTCACGCATGGGCGCACAGGAACAAGGATCCGGTGCTAGTCGTGGTGCTGACGGTAGCAACGACAGCAACATGCCTTCAGACCCGATGGCTCTGATGCAGCAGCTACTAAGTGGGAGTGGCATGCAGCAGCCGGGTGCGATGAATAACGGAGCAGGGGATGCATCTAACCCACAAACTATGATGCAAGTGAAAGAAGCACGGCGCATAGAGCGGTCAGTTCGGCGAGTCAAACTCTTGCAAGCGACACTCGTGTTCCTCTTTGCGTTCTATATCGTGTTCTCATCGATCTTTTCGCATGCACATGACACAGGTCTGACGGGTCGATCCATTCCGACTGAGTCCATGTCTGAGTTCTCGCGCGAGTCGTTCCAGAAACAGTGGGCCTCACTTGCGTGGGAGTACACGCCCATAAGTGCGTGGCTTAGTAAGGATGATCCGTCGGTGTTCCCTTGGGGTGCATTGCGCACACCGTTGGATTCACTCCGGCCTTATATTGGCCATGAAACTCTAGGAAAAGAGCTGCCATCGTGGCCGATCTTTTGGGTGTTTGTATCTATGGAAATGGGCCTGCAAGGTGTGCGGCTTGCCATGCTGCAGCGCATGCCTGTTTCGCTACCAGGTGGTCTCAAGTCGGTTATATCGGTATATGCACCAAGCATTCAGCGACTACTAACACCTGCCCTGACTCTACTGTCATTGGCCAGTTCACTTGTCGATGATCTGTGCATTCTACTGTTTGCTATTGGCACAGGTGTGCTTTTTTGTCATGTACGGACAGACATGTCGTAAAGATAGAACGGAGGAAAGAAATAGAAGGGGGGAGGCAGGGAGAAAAGGGCGGCAGAGAAGCATATGGGTGCGTAGGAATGGGCATCGTGAAGGCGTGATGAACTTAGCGTCGAGGCTGTGGCTTCAGGTGGCCACGAAGGAATCTAGGCCCAAAACTGCTGCATTTCACTCGTTTGGGCCCCCGCAGTTCTACAAACTCCACACTTTAATGCAGCTGTCCCGGCCACCTGTGACCGCGTAGCGGTCCATGTACCGGAGACGTTCCACCGGCGCCGTATGCCCGTGTTTTATGAGAGAGCTATGCTTCTCACTTGTCCGGTTGTACACGTCCACAGCACATGCTCCAGCCGCTGCGATAATTTTGCGCGAGTCAAACTGCAATGCGGTCACTGGGTAGTCGTAATGAAGGGTCTCAAGCACGTGACCACTCCGAAGATCCCACACGCGAATGGTCTTGTCAAGCGAGCCGGAGATGAGGTGAGTGTCGTCGAACTGCAGACACGTAATGGGCGCCGTGTGACCAAGCAGAGTGCGATGAGCCTGGCCTGTCCGCAGATCCCATAGGCGCACGCCACCGTCGCCGGAGCCACTCGCGAGGGCGAAGCCCCAGAACTGGACACTGCCCACAAAGTCCGTGTACATCTCCCAGCTGCCGTCTTCATAGGGCGGCTGCGGGTACGAGAAGGGACCAGCAAACTGATTTGCCCCATGCAATGGGTCCAAGAGTGGCGCAGATGACTCAGGTGGCACGCGCAAATCCACCGACGTGCTAGGGTTGGACATGGCCCACAGGATGTCCATCGTCAGCACACACTGACTGGTCTCGAGGTCCCATTGTCGGAGTGTCTTGTCAGCAGCACCCGATACAAGAGTTTCGTGGTCAAATGCCAGTGCAGTGATCCCTCGGCTGTGGCCTGCAAGTGTGCGAATGCACGGGTCGTCTGCTTCGGGCACGTCTTGGCCATCACCTTCCATCCGTGCACGGCATGCAGTCTCAAATGCATCGACACGCCGCAGATCCCACACACGCAACGTACTGTCAAGAGAGCCACTCACGCACAGCTCATCTTCCACTTGTACGCACTTGACTGTGTCTGTGTGTCCTCGAAGACGGCCAACATCCTCACCTGTAGACAGGTCCCACACACGCACGGTGTCTTCCAAAGCGGCAGATATGAGTGTGCCATACGGCTCGGAAAAGTCCAAGGCGGTAATGGGACCAGTCTCGTGATTGAGACTCATGAACGCAGTGCCATGCGGCAAGTCATCATGCTCGCTCGGCAGGAACACGGGCGTCTTTCGCCAGCGACTGCTACCAGCACCGATGGGCAGGACAGTGCCAGCATCTAGGCCGCGGCCGCCAGGCATTGCACGCCGGTGCCTTTGGAGCTCCAAGAGCTCCGAAACGCCTTGTCGCTCGTCGTCCAGTTCCAGCTCTTCTTCTCGGACGCGCAGGAGCTTTTGTTGGAGGGAAGCTTTCGTTGCCTCCAGCGCGGCAATCTTGGCATCTACGTGCACGATTTCCGCAAGGTAAAGTGCGCGACGAATTTCCAAATTGCGCCGCTCTGCCAGCATGTCTCTGTCTTGGACCTCGAGCTCTTGCAGTGAGAGCAAATGGGGCTCGTGCTTGCTTCGCCGAATATTTTCCGACGCTTGGAGCTGACGCCGGCGTGTTTTGCTTGTAGACACCTGTGGCACTGTTGCTTTGTAGCCGCGAAATAGGGACACCGGTGTATCAGCTGCGGCAGCGACGTCGCTCGTGTCGTTGTCGTCATCAAGCAACGACGTGTCGAGAGAGGCGTCTAAATCGGCGTCGGCCGTCGCGAGAATACGCTGGCTTTCCTCAAGCACACCGACATCCATAGACGTGATAGGAGTGCGTTGCTGCTCGCGTCCTGACTTGCTGTGTTTACTTAGGCCCGAGAATTGAAGGAGGGAGCTACTGATGCGGGCGAGAGAGCGAGCGGGATTCTCCATCGAGAACCGCGGCGCTAGGAGAAGCGTCGCTCGCTGCAGTGGAAAGGGATCGCGCGTCGTCGCGATCGGAGTCGACTGCAGACTTATGCGAGCCATGGCATTCATCATCGCCGGCGTCATAAGCTGCGGCGCCATGTCATTCAGGAGACGGTTGGTATCTGCATGCGGTGCACGCACGTCGTTGGAAGGTGCTGACGAGGTCGATGCATGCTTTTTGTTTGCCGACGACGATCCCATCGCTGCTCAATGTCGAGATAAGCAGGGTTGCCGTCGCCGTGGTCGTCGACGACCACTGTTCGCTCGAGCGCCACTTGCTCCTCGGATTGGCCTTGGCCCAGTCCAGTCCAGCCTAGTCAAGCCAAGCCTGGCTTGCCCCTTTCCCACCCTTCCACTTCCCCTGTCCCTCCTACTCTCTTCTCCACAACTGGGGCTGGCCGGCCTCATGCATGGAGGTGTGTACAGCTGTGCGAGTGGCTGGCAGGTTCGCCTGGCTCCACCAACAGAGGACCTGCAGCGCTCTCCCTCTCGTTCTCAGCCAGCCAACCAGTCCCTGGGACACTGTGGAGGGTGTTGCTTCGACACGTACGTGCAGATGCACGAACGACGCTTCCTCACGTGATGCTCACACTCTCGATCGTGGCTCGCCTCTACCTTAGTAGCTGCATGCCTCCATCACGACGCATCGCGGCGCTACAGAGCGTGGTGGCTGGCCTCGAGACAGGCCCAGGCGCGCGAAAACTGCCAGTATCCATCAAAAGTCTTGAGCTGCGTGTCCCTAAGCGGTTCAATAACAAGCGCGATTGGTGCGTGTAGAGCAAGAAGGTGTGACAAGGTCTTACACTTACAGGGCGTTTCTTCGTCATGACTTGCCACGGCTTGTCTACGCGAATCCATCCCTCCAGGTCCTGGTGAATCACCCTGAAAATGAGGCATCAAGTATGCTTGTGCATTTCTGTACGTACGGATAGTGCTCATGTTCAGCCAATATGCCGACACGCACGATTGTCTTTGGAGAAAAGTCCACGTCTGACATACTGCGAGAGCTCTTGACCATGGCTCAATTCACTGACTAGCGTACATCGTCGTCATCATCATACGGACACACGTTTTTTAATCTAGATGGGTAGTTGCTATGTTACAAATGGACAAGACAAAGGAAGGTGTTCTTTCGTGACGTATTTCGACACAGAAGGGAAGAAGGAAAGAAAAAAAAAAAAAAAGAGAACGTAATCAGGGTGAGCGCGAACGAGAAAGACTCAGAGTCATCACGCCCAAGTTTGGCAAACACCTCGCTGGTGTATACGTAGGTGGATTCAGGGCATGCCGGCTATCGCACGCCGGCCGCCACCGAGCTCTTCACGTCGCGTTCGGTCGCGTTCTTCGCTTTCTGAGCGCCATTTGGTCTGCCTAGCAATATCCAGCTCAGCTCGTTGAAGCAGCCGACTCATAGCATCCACGACAGTAGGTGTGTGTGTACTTTCTGCGCCGGTCACAGCGCCTGCCGTAAGCGCACGCACGATGCACTCGCGCTCGAGCGTTGGTGCCATACGTCGGTTGGTCGATAGCATCTGACGGGCAGCAGCGCGTTTGCCGCTGGGCGAAAAGCGTTTAGCCGCATGACTGTTACCGCTGCCGCAAGCATGGCCAGCGCTACTGCTGCTACTGCTGCTGCTGCTGCTGCTGCTGCTTGCTGTGCGTGAGACGTTGGACGATCTGGCAAATGTCTGCTGCATGCTTCCCCCACCGACATCAGACCAGATACGAACGAGACCTTGGACCTCGAGACGCTCAAGCACATCCAGGAGCTCTGAGCCACCTAGTGGTGTCACGAACGCCGCATCCTGCTCCAGCATACGTGCATACGCGGCCTCCAAGTCACTCAAACACACACCGCCGTCGCCGCGAGTCGTGCCCCCTGACTTGAACAAGCCAGCCTCAGCATGCTCTTGCAGAACGACCCATGTGAGTAAGAGAAGCTTGGCGTGCACGCCCAAAGAGCGGACGCGCGCCGATTGTGCATGTCCCGCCATGTGAGCAAGCACACGAAGAATGTGGGTGGGCGTGACACTTACAGGCGTCGGCTGCGTCGTCGAAGCGGGCTGAGAGTCGAGCTGTTGCTGCTGCTGCTGTTGCTGGAAAAACTCGTTCTCTGCTAGGTCGAGCGCCTGGCGACAGGTATCAAGAGCGCGGCGAATGTCGCCAGACGACGCCGTCAGCTTCCGAGCCAGGAGCTGCAATGCAGCACGTCCAAACAGCCCAGGCATGTCAGCGAGACGTGCTTCTAGCAAAGCCAGCACTTGATCAGCCTGCATCGGTGCGAAATGCAGCACGTCAGGCTTCACGCCCTTGCTTCGCACGACAGGAACAAACCTTTCTGTGAGGTCGAGCGAGTTTGCAATGCCGACCAGCGCCATGTGCACTTTGCCGGCCAGTTGCTTCGGAAGGCAAAAGATCCGTTGCAGGATATCTTGGTGTGCATACACATGGAGCCAGTGGTCCATTTCATCCAAAACGACAATCAGTGGCCGCGACTGTGCTGGCGCACGGCCAATCGCTGTTAGATCTGGCACGTCGAGGGCTGCAGCGATACGCTGTGCAGCTTCCTGCGGATGCGCTATTCCGATACAGTTGATGTAGATATGCGTTGCATCCGTGCGTTCGCGAAGCACGTCACGCACGAGTGCTGTCTTGCCCGTTCCAGGCATGCCTGATATGTGCAAGCATCCAGACACTTGCTCACGCGCGTGTGTGTTGGAAGACGAGAGACTTGCGTCGAGAAACGCATGCAACCTCGCTCGCTCCATGTCACGACCAACAAGGACCTCTGTGCGGAGCAATGCTCGCGCCTGTGCATACACATTGGGCATTCGTGTCGGCGTAGCAGGAGGCGTCGGCTGAACGGGCGCCGGTGGAGCATCGCGAACCGACTCGGATTCGTGTTCCGTCTTGGTCCGCTTTCGCGAAGGGGTATGGGCTTGCTCTGAAGAAGAAGGCGATGATGACGATGACGTAGGCGGCGACAGGATCCGTCGCTTCCGTGGCGTCGTTGGTATAGGAGTCATTGGCCTGGCATGCTGAGCATGGGCCATGCGGCGTCGTGTGCGCATAGCGATAGCTTCATTCGCCTGGTATGTCTGAGCCTCTTCGACGAGGACAGTCGGAGTGACGTGCCGGATAGGTGCGATATTCTCTTTGTTCTCATCAGGTCGCGCTTCGTTCGTCGGCTGTGATGCCGGCATGTTGGATGGTGGTTCACCGTCGCCAGACGCGGTGCAAACCAACTCAGCTTGCGAAGCAGCATTGCATGTTGACACGGGCTTTAGACAACTCGACTCTGTGGCAGAAGTCTGCGTCGTGGGTCCTGCACGTGTAGTCATGGGCGTAGACGTAGCAGCGGCCACCGCTTTGCCGGGTATATGTGCATGCTGTTCGTGTCCCATTGATGAGCCACTCACAGCGACTGGCTGATTCCTGTTCGACAGGGGACTCAGCTGCGATCCAGCATGCACGGCTCGCATGACAACGTGCTACGATCAGGATGGAGATGGAAGGGAGACAGAGCACGAGGGAATGGTCCGTTAAGAACGTCGAGCTGCGTGTCTGTGCCGCCCAGTCCAGCCTCCTACCGCCTTTTTTTTCGCGCGACTAGCTCCTCACGCCCTCGCGTAGTTGGTCGATGCACGACGCGTAAATGACATGCACTTGCGCGGCGAGGGACTGGTCCATGTGCACGTGATAATGCGGCATACCGCGTGCCGAGCCTATGAATTTTCTCTGCGACAAGCGCGAGATCCAAATTCTATGTATGGAGGGCCGAAACTATGAGAAACTAGAAAAAGGAGAACCAACCTCACGCGCTGGCAAAAAAAAAAATCTTGGTCATGACGCAGCGCCCGTTGGCCGTTGCTGCGTCACGCGTCCGACACGCGCACGACTTTGGGCGATGCGCGTGCAAAGGCAGAACCACTACACTGCGAAAGGACAGCTTCCACTCTACGCACTCTACATCTAACCTCACGTGTACCCGCCACGATAGCGCGGATGGAATGTCGGTCGACCAGGCCGATGATGTGGCGCCCGATCAACATGGCCTCGTCCGCGCCTGTGACCAAAGTGGTCTCCGCGTCCGCGACTCCCCCGTCGATGCTGGTGGGCGGTAGGAGTCGTCGGCGGCATGGTGGAAGAGGATCTGGACCCCCGTGGTCGCGATGGCTGCCGCTTGGGCCGTCGCATATGTGAATTTGTGTCATCTGTGTCAGACAGGAAACTTTCTTGTTCACGTAGTTTTTGATGCCTTGCAAACCAGTCGTCGTCATCATCATCATCCTTGTTCGTAGACCCAGAATTCTGTAAATCCTCCAGTAAAGATGACGTACGCCCGGAGAAGCTATGTCGTGAACGTTTGCGTCGTGGTGGCGGTGGAATCGTAAGATCAGGCGCATGCGAGCGCACAGAGCCGTCGCGTACTGCATATGCTTGGCTGTATGGCCCGGCATTGGCAATCACCTCGCTAAAGGGCGAGGGATCCCCTGTTGGCCGCGTTGGATTTGTTCGGCGTAAAAAGCAGTCATCACCCCAGTGGTGTCCCACAGACGCACAATTATAGCATACTTTTAGCGCTGGATCCCAATCACTCGGTGGTAGTGGAACAGTGTTCCTCGACGATGTCATTCGCTTTCGATCAGCGTCATTCGTGTCAGCGTCACCGCTGCTGTTAGATCCGCTATCGCTGCTGTCGTCACTAGGCCCTGCATCGTCATCCACATCCTCCGGCATCATCACCAGGGATGCGGCCCAGCCAGGTTTGGGTTTCTGCTGTTTCTTTTCCCGCGTGTGCTCGCGCTCCTGCCGCCGAAGTTCGTGCCGATACTTCTTAGCACGGGCATATGCATGTTTTTCTGGCGTATTGTACGCATAAAGCCGCCACCATGTATGGCATGTTGTTTCAGGATGTGACGAGCTTCCACATCGTTCACACGTCCGACTTCGTCCTCCAATTCGAGGTACAGGGCAGTCCTACAAGCGTGAGTCCACACACACACACATACCTTACTGCGATGTCCCACGCCACCACATCGAAAACAGCTAGTACCTAATGGACAGTCGCGTGTCGAATGTTCATTCACCGCACCACAGGCAAGGCACTTTTCCAGGTTAGCTTTCATTCTTCTCCGTTCGCACATTCTCACGCACCTGTTGATAGGGGCACCGCTTCTTCTCATGCCCAGCTTCGCCACACACAGGACACACGCCTTTGCGCTTACGCTCATTGTTCGCCTCCGCTTCGTAATAGCGTGTCCCATCAGCATCAAGCTGTTCGTAAGCACCATCCGCATCTTGACCAGTTGCAGATTCAACAGAACCAGTATCCACAGCCTGATACACGTCTACCGGGCGTGACCGATCCGACACTATGGCCACATGCTCAGGCAGATCTAGATCCGTCGCGTTTCGTGGCACCTCATGCGCCTCGTTCCGTGTTATACTTGCTTCTGGACGAACATCTTCACTATTAGTATCGAGAACGAAGCTGGGCTCTGCCGAGTCAGTGTCACGCGGCGTCTCGTGCTTCTTGCGGCTCCTCTTTGAACCACTCCGAGCCATTCCAGCTTAGGCGCACCTTGTCGCAAGGCGTCTCCACTCCACTACGCTGGGCCTGAAGTGACGCTAGTATTTCATCGCGATGCGCATGAGGACCAGCCACGTGATAAACTTCGTTCGTCGACTTCAACAGCCTTGGTCTGGCCTTCTCTATCCGCCCTCGTGGACTCGTCTACATTTTTATTTTTTTGGTTTAACCATGTTCCTTGTGCGATAAGCTACTCTCACCAATCACATTCTTGAAGTGCAACTATGCGGTTTCAAGTTCTATTCATAGGAGTGAAGCAAGCGTTCTGTTTGGATTTCTTCCCCTGTGTTCGACCAACACATCGTTTTTGCCACCCATTTGGCTAGGCAACACCGATACGACGCTCTACGAGCTTTATTCACCCTGACCCACTCCATGTGCATCCACATCTAGCCACGGCCAATATCGCTCAGTCCTATTTTATCTTACATTGGATTGGACATTGCAACGGATAACCACGCCTACATTGCCCGAGTAGAATCCACGTGATCGCACAAGACCCCATAGAAATGTCCCGAATCGGGCACATATCTGTGCGGCACATCAACCAGATAAATATAAAAGCATCTGTGCTGTTCCTGGCACATATAGTGATTTTTGCGCAAACATGCTCGTGGGTCAATACATCGTCCAGCGCTTGGCACAGCTTGGTGTCAAGCATGTATTTGGACTGCCTGGCGATTATAACATGCAGTTCCTTGATATGATTGAGGATGAAAACAAGCTCAAGTGGGTGGGCTGTGCCAATGAGCTGAACGCGTCCTATGCTGTCGACGGATATGCTCGTTCAACGGGTCTTCCAGGTGCTCTTGTCACAACGTTTGGCGTGGGTGAATTGTCGGCATTGAATGGCATCGCAGGTGCTTACACCGAAAAGCTGCCGGTGATTCACATCGTTGGTATGCCGACTTCATCCTCCCAAGCCCACCATGTGTGGATGCACCACACTCTCGGTGGCAACAAGTATAAAGCATATTTCGAGATGTCGCAAAACATTACTTGCGACAGTGATATTATCGGATGGACTCAGCGTGACCTCGATAACGCTCCGTATGTTATCGACCGTTTGTTGGTGTCGATGCTAAGGGAGAAGTTACCTGTGTACCTGGGTGTCCCTCTTGATGTATTCGAGATGGAAGTGTCAGACGCGAACCTAAGCACGCCCATTGAGGTGCAACGTCCTGAGGTCTCTGATGAGAAGCGTGACTATACCGTGCAAGAGATTATGCGCCATGTCCAAGCGGCTTCGTGTCCTATGGTTTTGATTGACGGCTGTGTTTCCCGACATGGTGTTACGAAGCTTGCGTATGACTTTGTCAAGAGCACTGGCTTCCCAGTCGTCGTTGCACCCATGGGCAAGAGTCTGTTCCCTGAAGATGATCCACAGTATCTTGGTGAGTATGCTGGTCATGGATCATTCAAGGAACTTATGGACGCCATGGACAAGGTTGACTTGCTTATCACGCTTGGCAGCTTTGACTCTGACATGAATACAGGCAAGTTCACCTATCGGACTCCCATGTGCCATACGATTGCCATCCACAGCCGATGCTGCGTTGTCGGCTATGGCGAATTTTCAGGCATTGGTTTCGAAGATGTGCTTCCTGCGCTGTCTGAGCAACTCAAGGGCGAGCGTGACCAACGTTTGAGCCTAACCAAAGAGCTCAAGTCGTCCGTTGAGCACCGAGTCGAGTTGCCAGATGCGACGTTCGTGTCGCAAGACTACCTATGGACGCGATTGAGCTCGTTCCTCCGTCCTGATGACCACATCGTAGCTGACATGGGCACCTCCTGTTTCGGCTCGGTTCACACGACTCTACCAGAAGGCGCCCACTATTATCAGCAGATTCTTTATGGTTCGATTGGTTGGAGTGTAGGTTCTACTCTTGGTGTCTTGTGTGGTGCTGAAGCCATGGGCAAGGGTCGAGTGATCTTGTTTGTGGGAGATGGCAGTTTGATGTTGACCATGCAAGAGATCTCAACAATGATGAAGTATGGATTCAAGCCCATCATTTTCGTGTTGAACAATGATGGTTACGAGGTGGAACGCAAGATTCATGGCCCAGATCGCTCGTACAACAACATTCCGCCTCTGGACTACAGCCTTCTCCTTGATTACATGTACTGCTCGAAGGATGTGCGTGCGCCAATGAAGGCAGTTGAGTCGAAAGAAGTGCGCGATGAGGCGCAGCGTAGTCACAAGAATGATTTGGAGTCTTTCAAGAAGTATTACCACAAGGTCGAAACGCGCAAGGACCTTGACGCCCTCTTTAACGACAGTTCGTTCCAGAATGTTGATGGTATCCACCTTGTGGAGCTCTTCCTGCGTCGTGGCGATGCTCCCGACATGCTTGTCAAGTTCACACATGAGAAGCTTCCATGATCATCACTCGCTTACTTCCCTTGTCATTACATAGTAGCCTATGTCTTGTCGTATCTTGAATGTGCGTCGTGCCGTTGAAAGCACAGGCATTTGTAGTGTCTGTAGGAGCCATGCTTCATGGGCGTGCGACACTCGAGCACTGCACCCGAGCAATGGTGCATTCACACTTGTCCTACCCAATCCACGGGGCGAGGTATTCGATGATCCTGCTGCGTTGCACATACAAACAAAGCACTCGTTCTCCATAGCGCGCGCAACGCAAATTGCATCGAGACATGCTGCCTCACAATCTTTGTTCCATACCTGTGCCTCAGTGCCTGAATCGTCGGCGTACCAGCAAGTGGGCGTAAACACGATATCAGGTCCAGTCCATTCGTTCGGCCTATCCAATTCCGACAGCTGTTGGTCGCAGCCGGGGGGCACGAAGAGCCGGCGAAATGACTCAGGAAACATGAGGTCCCAACACATGAGCATAGACACACGCACTCGAAGACCACGCCGCGTCTCAAACATGAACACAGGAGGATACTCGTCTTTCGGATGCGACATATCCGTTGCTGGCGTCAACACGGCCCTCTCAGCATGCCATAAGTTCCGCTTCGTATATGCACCCTTGATGTCGCCTCTTGCATCGAGAAAGTATGTAGTATTGTAGAGCGGACTGGCCCGCTCATTCGCATGTCGTAGAACTGCCGAGCCTGTCACTATGGCCGTGCCAAATTCACGTGCCATGCACCGGATATCCTCTAGCCACACAGGCACATCACTGAAGGAGTCTAACGGATCATGCGTGTGAGACTGGCGCCAAGCTTCATGTGAAGAGCCAGTCAAAAAATACTCAGGAAACACTACTACATCTGCGCCGAGTTCACTCGCGCTACACAACAGTTGCTTCATGCGTGGAAGAACGTCGTAGACGTTCCCATGTGCCGCCTCGTTCGGCTGCACTTGTGCAAGGGCGACGTGTATACGCATCCGTTCATCTTCGGTATCAAAGCCATGTGAAAATTCGCCCACGATAGGTAGTAGATCTGACATGACTCCTTGTGCACGAAAGTAGCCCGTGCACACTCTCCACGTGCTCTGATGGATTATGGCAAGACGTGACAGTGTATCTCTTCGCACTTGCTCATTGTGCCCGTCAAGATTTAAGCACATTGGCTCTACCCAATCAGTTGGGTCGGTATGTGCGTGCGCCAAGATCTCGATCGGGAAAGGAGGGAGAAAAGTGGGGCGTCCGGCTGCATTCGAGGTCGAACAAAGCGTACTTTTCTGAGTGGGGCAAATTGGATCAGATCTCGCAGCGTTCGCCATTACGAGCTTGGCTGCTTGTGGGCTTGCTGGTCCGTTCGAGTCGGTGGCCAGAATACAACTCGTGTTGATTCTTTCTTTCCCTGTGCTTAGCGCGGACAATGACCTTGACGCATCCACCACAAAGAAAACTGCCTTCAGAGCTTTGTGATCGCATTCTCCAACTCGCATGCGAGCCCAATATCTCCTGTGCTAAGAAACCAACCTTGTCCGATGTCCTCGACGCGAGTAGCTTACCCGAGCGACCCGTGTTTCACATAGACTCAGCGCCTTATGACATCGAAATGTTACTGTGTGTTATGCAGTTGAGTCGTGCCCATTACGCCCTGGGTGTTCAGAGGCTCTACAAGTCCGTCATTTTGTGCAGGCCTTCTCAATTGTGTGCGTTCTTGCAGGCTCTTGTACACCGCCCCATGCTGGGTCAGCTCGTCCAGCACATCTATATTGGGTCGACATCGATCTATGCCGAGCGTCCAGTGCTGGGTCTGAGTCACGGTTTTCATTCATACGAAGAGGCATTTTCAATTGTGCCCGAGATCCAACGACGCCCCTACGATCACCCATGCACACCACATGGCTCACTGCTCTCACATACGCTTGAGCGTGACATAGCTGAAGTATGCGCCATGCACGTGGGTTCCGAGGCCCCAAATGGCACACGCACAGGCGGCATCACGATTCAGCAGCCGGGCCTTGATTTTTTTGGCCATATCATACCTCGGTCTGAGTGGGTCATAAGAGCATTTGAAGCTCGCTCGCTCTTACTTTGGCTTCGGTTTCTTGTGCATGAAGAGCGGGGGAATCACATTCGCCGATGGCTCGCAAGCCCATACAACGTCGAAGCGCACAAGTATGCATTACGCGCGGAACATCCTCATGCGGTCATACAAATCGAAAAATATGAAGGCGTCCATGAGATCGAGCATGATGTATTTGAACCTCGTCCTCTGCATTCGCGCCCAGCAGGTAGTCGGCATGATCCTCTTGACTGGGAAGACGCGGGTGACATGCTTTACGCACTGCCTCCATCGGACGACGACGTGCACACTGCGCTGGTTTGGCGTGTGTTGCAAGAGTTTGGCCCATCGAACCTACCCCGCTGGTTGTGTGTGCTGATAGCCAAGACGCTCGCCTACGGCCGCTGGCTGGCGTTGTGCAGCATATGCGATCGTTCATATCGCGCTGAGCCTGTCTTAACGCCGATACCACTTCGACATGGCGCAGCCTTTTTCCAGCACGACCGCTTCGATGACCCGTATCTGTTTGCACGATCAGGTGCACTGCATATGATCGGTATGGGAGATGTCCCCAACGACGTGTCCGACCCAAGGTCTGAAGAGGCAGATTTGTGGGGCGCCACTCAGCAAATCGGCACGTCCCTCATGTGCACTTGGGAGCGCCGTCCCTTTGGCATTGCCCTGCGTGATTGGAAAGTACCTCTGAAAGAGACGCTGCCACAGCTTGACTCGGAGCTCCAGCTTGGCTCCGAGCCCCTATCAATGCACACTCTCGGCTCGCTACTTCAGAGTGTTCATTCGCTTCTAGGTATGCTTCCTCGCGTCGAGAACCTGGGTCTCTCTGGCGTTTTGGAGCGAGCTGTCGCTGGCTTTCGTCAGCCTGTGGAACTGCCTCATCTCACAAGACTGTCTCTCGGTCCGCCACCCATGTTCTGGGCACATACACTCGTTTGGGGCGACGAGCATCATCGCACATTCTCCCGCGTGAGACGTTTGTGCATCACTGGTTGTATGCTTCTCGCATCGGAGGCCCAGGCATTGGGTGGCGCGCACGGTGCATTGCCGAACCTAGAGAGCGTCGTATGGTCTATGTACAGAAGTACACTTGCGTATGAGGCGTCGGCTATCGTAGCTACGATCGCAACGATTCTTGCCATCGAAATCCCCGGCAAAACTTATGCACCACCTCCTACCCAAATGCGCAAAGGCGTCCATCATCTGCATGTCGTACTTCACACTCAAGCATACGATGACGTGCGCCGCATGGCGCCCACCTATATTATGGAAGATCCACGCCTTTCTTTCGGCAACGCATCTGTTACTGCTCCGAGGCATGTACACCCTGTAGTTACAGACTGGGCATATACACATTCTCATCCTATATGTACATCAGACACGAAATAGACAAGTAAACTGCTGGCTGTTATGGCGAGAGTCCAAGCAGGTTTGGAATATGACATGGCCCCATCGACGAAATAGTGATCGTCTGGCCCTGTCTTGCCTGAGTGATTCGGCAAAGGTGCCTTTGCAGTTCCAGCAAGCGGTCCCTCTTTTACGTTAGACGCCGTTGCTGTGATCGATGCAGATGAAGTACCTTTGGAAGTTAGTTATGGTTAAAATCTTGTGGGTGGACCAGCTACTTACTGTTCGATGCGCCTGTGTCGGAGGATGGCGCAGATGCACTGCTAGAGCTTGCCGAAGAAGAGCCACTTGATGCAGGTGGTTTTTGTGCGACAATGCACATAACGCACACACTGAGCAAGAAGAGCCATCGCATACCGACGTACTCGTGTTTCTTCCTGCCCACTTCCGCAATCCCCAGCGTTTATCACAGTCGCTTTGGGGGCTTGCACAAATATAGTCGGAATTCCCCAACTCCGCACACTCGTTGACTCCACTCATGGATTCCTCGCAGGTGGGTGTGAATCCAACGACGGGCGGTTGATTGTTGCACCAAAAATATACGCACGCAAACACTTTCCTTACTCACTGATCGACACTGGTGCGCCAGCGCGGAACTGGTTGGGTCTTACCTCCACTCGGATTAAACGGCATGCCTCCGGACCCAGGTGCCCGATTGTCCCAAGATAGTGTATCGACGGCCTCTGATCCAACACTTGATGATGACGAAGATGCTACTAGACTCCTAACTGATGAATGGATCGCTGAGCAGGATATCGAGAGTGTGCCTCTAGACACATTGTCTCATGAGCAGGACCATCCTCGACGGAACTCCAGCATGCGTGCTATCACACACCCGTCAAGGTTCTCGCCTCTTCGCGGGCTTCTTGTCATGGTCAGTGTGATCCTTGGAATGCTACTACTTGTCATGACAATTCCTTGGTTCGCTGGCAGCGATCGAAAGCTTTCTGCAAACAGGCCGCATCGAATTAACCGACCGCTTTACAAAGCACACTCCTAGTCCCATTGTCCTGAGGTGTCCTCATCACTTCAGCTGTCATATCAATATGTACATACGCGTGGACCTCCGAGCCCTAGTACCTGTTTGACCAAAAGACCAACGCAGCGACGGTCTGCGTCATGCTCTCATCCACGTATGTGCGGCTATGCAATCCTGCTTGTTTCAACACCCATACCAAAGTTTCCTGATACCCAGATGATAGATTTCATGACCCATGCTTCACCTAATAGGTCAATTTGTTATTCGACAAAACCAACACTTCCACTCGCGCCTCATCATCATTTAGGTGCGGACCTCACATTCAAGAGCGATAGAAGCAGGATCTCGTGCACCTATGCCTCACATTGATGCGCATGAATCGCGCACAACTTTGCTCGAAGACAAAGAATCATCTCTCCTTCACAATAGGCAGTCACAGCACGCAAGTACAGCTCTCGATGCAGATCATGATCTTGAAGCACCGCCTCACCATGAGTGGGACATGAGAAGTCAGGACGACTCCGATGATGAATCCCAAAGCGATGAGGGTGAGTAAAAGTAGCGATGTGGAAACCTTCTATCAGCGAAGGATAAGCTTCTGACCGCTCTAGATTTCGATGTATATCGTGACTTTTTAAATTATGGTCAATCAGGCGACGCGCTGCCACTATATGACAATATGGACAACCAGCAAGTAACATCCAATCGGTCATCTCACTTTGGTTCGGTACCACCGCTAGCTTCAAGACCCAAGTCACAACCCCTTCTTCAGATCCCGACGCATCTTCAAGATACCTCGTCAGCGACCTTGTTCGACACACGATACGCTAATGACTCGCTTGTCGTAGGCAACGAGACAAAACCCTATGGCACACTGCTTGGGCACAGCAGCTCGTCTTTCGAGTTGGCTGATATAGCGCCGCCTGGTGCAGAATACTCGACAACGGAGCTTGCTGAAATGACACGGTCGCATCGGCGCAAAGTATGGCGCCAGAAGCAAGCTCGCACATTCGATCACTGGCTACATGGACAGCACCTTATGTGTGGCTGGTTGGGTCGAGGTACTGCTCTCATGATTTTGTTTGTGTTTTTAATCATGCTGATTCTAATTTTGTACTTTGTGATACCTCGTGTACCTAGTAAGTATGAACCAAGAAAGAACATTTCAGGTAATGGAAATGGGGCAGGGGGACACACATGGAAAGAACGCATACTAACACTTGCAAAACAGCTGTTCATCTCGTCACGCGTAACGCACTTACACCTGCTTCGAAAAAGTCTGATATGGTTCTTTCTGGTGTGCCTACAGGCTTCGAGTACGTTTTTTTTTTGTTCTTGTCATTTGACAAACCTCTAACACATGGACAGAATGAATGGCACTATGAATGTGCGTCTAGACAACAACGATGGATGGGTTCCTTCACACTTGCTTTCACTTCACACAGATGTCACACTCAGCTCCACAAATGTGAAGATTGGCTCGGGTGATGTGCATTCACAATGGATCCCTGGTCGCAAAGTGACTCAAGTGCAAGTCCCTATCTCCTTTTCGCACAAAAGCCTCAATGTCACTGGAGATGATACCCAGCAAACCATGCAGAAAGCCTGCGCACATCTTTGTATGTACCAACCATAACGCATCCCTCACATGCTAACAAGCTCTTAGACCGCGGAGTTCAGCGTCCAAGTGAGTACGACTGGTGTTTTTTACTCACCCTCCCCCACTTACACGGACCCTTTCCGCTTTTCCCCACGGTTGCAGGCATCAGTTTACAGATTGACATGCAAATGGAAATTGGCGGCATATTAGGAACGCATAAATCCAAGTTGAACTTGCAGGACATTGACTGCCCATGGGAATTACCGAACTAGCAGGCTTGTCACAGGTGGAAGACAGGATCTGATTGGAGCCGCTCACATAACCGAGCTTGTTTTCCGAACACATTGGTCGCATGAGTCCAGGCATGCTTATTTCTGTGCTTTCGTAATTGTCCCACATGGTAAGCCCGAATTGATTATTTACGCGTTCACCCAGAAATGGAGGAAGATCAATAAACGGCTAGCCAACGGACTGTTGTCTCGACACGATGCCCGATGAGATCCACACATCCGCATCGCGCTCGTCCACAACATCCTCGGATATCAAAAGCGCATTTGAGCGCTATGTCGATGCGATTTCGTCTCCAGAGCATCCTACCATCAAGGTCCGTATCATGACCTGGAACATGCATGGCCACGTTCCCCTAGGAGACCTGGCTATCTTATTTGGACGTGTGGGTGTATACGAGCCGCCTTCGCCGGACTGGGACGAAGATAACACCATTCTTAATGATGCATATGAAGGTGTCAAGGCCAAAGGTCAATTGCATGTGCCCAAAGAGGATCGCATCCCTCAACTGCCCTTGTCAGATGTCCATCCGTATCATGTTGTGGTGGTGTCTTGCCAGGAATGTCCGTGGGGCGAGGGAAGTCAGTTAATGCACAAAATCCACACTGCCGGTGAATTTGGCGATGCGTATCGCTTGACGCGTACGAAGCGCGACTTGGCTCCGTCAGAAATCCAAGCTGTCATGGCCACGACTTCGCCCACGATTTCATCACCGCCGGAATTCGGGACTGATGCATCCTCGATGAAACGCCCCCCTCTCTCTGTGTCGATACCATCGCCGGTCTCAGGCGTCAAAAGTTTCTCTCCTTCGGATGAAAGAGAAGAGGTAATTAATAGTGATGGACAGCGCGTCACTGTCACATCTCGTGCCTGGTCCAAGATCTGTCAGGATTGGTTTTGTAACGGTATTCAGCGGTCTGGAAATGAACTGCTCTCACGGGCCATGTTTTCAGATACAAATGAGGGTGAAACGAGTCTAAGTGACTCCAACACTCCGGGTACGACACCAGCGAGTGTTGAATCACACATGTCTCGTCATCTTTTTTCACCGAGGTCCATGCGAAATCCTCCTGAACAGTTGGGTCCCTATTGCTTACTGATAAAGGAGCGCATGATGGGTTGCTACACCGCTGTTTACGTGTGGCGCGGATGCATGGATCGCGTTCGTGGCGCAAGTGCGCACGCAGTTAAGAGCGGTATTTTGGCCGGCCGCATGGGCAATAAGGGTGGCATCGGCATAAGTCTCAAGCTCGGCGAAACCCGTTTACTTTTTATCAATGCTCATTTGGCTGCGCACGCAAATCGCCTGGATGCACGCGTTGCAAACATCGAAAAAATTAAATCGGAGCTCAAAGTCGACACGTTTCTCCCGCCGAACCATCCGCTACTCAAGTCGAATGACATTACGAAATGCTTTGATCATTGCTTTTGGTGCGGTGACCTCAACTTCCGTGTTGACATCACTCGGAAGCATGCCGACTGGCTCCTTCAGCAGCAGTCGTATGACGATGCACTCGAATTTGATCAGCTTCGCAAACTATTACGGACTGGAAATGCGCTTGAAGGTTTCCGAGAGGCACCCATTGATTTTCCTCCCACATACAAGTACGACCTGGAAAAAGCGCAAAAGCACAAGCTTCGACACCAGCCAAGCATCATGCTACAGCAGGCGCGCCCGCCTGGAGGCTCTGTCTCGCGGAAATCCAGCGCAAAATCACTTGACGAAGAATCAGTATCTGAGAAGCCACGGCCTCTATGGCGTCGGTTTCTGCGGAAATTCGACCGCTCTGAGGAGACCATCAAGCAACAAGCCGCACAACGACAAGAAAACAATCTAGCAACCCTGGGTTCTATGGCGTCTTCCTCTACACTTTCAGTCGTGTCTACAAGCTCATCTGTCACGGAAAACTTGGATCCAGCGCCTTCAAGCTCGAGTATCTCTTCGACTCCTTTGCCGACCACTGACGCACTTTCCCACAAACTCTCACTGGCCAGTTTGGGAGATAAAGCACCCTCTGTGCGCTCTGTATTGTATGACTCGAGCGCGAAGCAGCGTGTGCCATCATGGTGTGATCGTGTATTGTGGCGAAGCAATGCATCCGCAAAAAAACATACTGCGCGGGCGGACATTGCAGCCAAAAAGAACCAAAGTGGCTTTATGCCTTGGATTAACAAACACATCCATCGCCATCAACATGCCAGTGAGCATGATGACTCAAAATCGCACGCCGGCTCGGAATCGAGTCACCATATCCTCGTTCATGCCCCACTTGACTGGATTCATGCCATTGCCGAATCAAATAAGAACAATTCGCTCATGGAATCTATTCTCCACGATGATGTTTTGACTCCTACGAAAGGTAGGGTAAAGGTACTCAACTACCACACGATTGATGATGACGGTGTTCAGGCGCTCGGCGCTCGATCCGATCACCGACCTGTAATTTTTAGTGCTGCTATAGGAATTTGATGATCAAGTCTCGAAGCTTCCTTTTTTTATCTTGACTCTTCTGGGAATTGACTCAGAAACACGGGCATCATGCGAGCGAGCACAGATGTTACATGGAAGCTAGATGGGCGTCACGTATGCTCTGTATGGGCTGCTCCCGTCAAGCTGGACCCTGACATGCACGTGATTCTATTTCTCTTTCGGGGGGGGGGGCGACGATGAGTTTTCCCCGACATGGCGTAACTAGCCTGTTGCTTAGGCAGTGCGTTTCACTGTTTAGGCTCCACTTGGTTTGCTATCATGTCTGATTCGACGCTCACGGCGGAGGACCTCTCCGTCTATGTGGACCAAAGACCTTTCAAATCTGCAGCGTATCTTAGCAAAATGGGAGCGAATGGCGCGCCTGTGCCTACACGACGCAATAAGACATTGAAACAGATCCTAAACCAAGAACGCGACGCGTATCTGCAAAAACGAGGGCTTGTCGAGCCAGGTAAGAAGCGCGGATCCGGAGAAAGCACACCCAAGCGACGCAAGATGGTGTATGAAAAGGCGGAAGATTCTCAAGCGCAGGTTCAAGAAGAGAATGAAGAGTCAGTCCCCGCGACCCCCTCAACCGCCGCTGCACCCGCGCGCGAAGTTCCGACATGTACGTTCCTAAGGCCTTGCTAATTCAGACACGAGTGTTCAAGCGCCACCGAGCCTTCTTCCTTCAAAAAAATACTGCGATATCACTGGACTCATCGTATGTCTATGACTATCTATGCTCACATATGTGCGGCAGGGTTATTATACAGATCCAAAGACGCGCCTTCGCTATCATAACGCGGAAGTGTACCAAATTGTGAAAAGCTTTGTATGTGTAGAGTTTCCTTTCGCTGACTTACACACCTTTCAACAGGCTCCTGGCGTCGATAACATGTATTTAGCACTGCGTGGCGATGCGTCACAGCTCCTATAGTGTTTTGTTTTGTAAACTATCTCAACTAAATCATGCGCTCCCTGTCGACATGCTTCCACGCCGACAAAAGACTCTTGACTTGCGGGTCCCTAGTGACCGATGCTTGTTCTCGTTTCTCGTGAATAATCGTTTGGAGCTCCTCCTTGGAATGAGGCACTTTCTATAATATGTTAGCACTTTTCCATTACCTGTATTTGTGTTTCATGCACACATACAAAATCTGTTTCTGGCGGAACGAAGCGGCTACGTGACTGGACACGGTCAGCTTTCTCTCCTTCCGATGTTTTACGTATCAAAGACACCACGTACCGGTAGTACATATTTCTCATACCAGTTCGGATCGCCAAAGTATAACATGAACCCAAGAGGAAACATCAAATACCTAAATGTCAGCTATTAAGCGTACATTCCGAAACGAAACACCTCCATCCCTGGGCCCGCCATGATGGATGATTGATCTTGTGCCTTGTGAGGATGACCAACGTTTATGGCTCTGACTTGCTCGGCATCACAAAATTCGCTCGTTCGTCATCCACCTCCTGCACCGTGCGTCACTACATGGTTAGTCATGTTGAGTCATAGTCTGTAAAGATTGCAAGCGCTTGACGTGGAGCAAAATCGTGACACCCATGCATGAATGACAGTGTCAAAGCGACAACCATGCCCAAGGGATCTCGTGGCAAATCGTCTGCCACGCCCGGCACGCGCAAAAAGCATGCCGCCGCCGCCGCTGCGAAACGAGGCGAATCTGAGCCTACTTTGACGCTGAAGACAGGCAAGAGCAGCGAGAGAAAAAAGTTGTCCAAGAAAGAGCGGAAGCAGCTTGCCAAGAAAAAAGCATATGTGCCTCCCCCTAAGCCACCCAAGCCACCGCCATTCCCATTGGATTCTATGGGATTGGCTAGTTTGCTCCCTGCTGACCTTGTTGTTCTTCTTAGAAAGGCACTGAAGAGGGACATAGTAACGCGTGTGCGTACAATGGAATCCCTTCTCGCCTGGATCCAGGGCGCTCCGCCTCAGATGGATGACGGCGCTCCGTATGAATTGCTTTCGGTTGAGGAGCGCTGTGAGGCACTTGCGCTTATGCTTCCGTGCTGGTCACATTTATTTCCGCGCCTCGCGCTATCACCTTCACAACGTGTGCGACTATTGACACTCCAAGTTCACGCCGCATTGCTTGAGTTTCCCACGCCCAGTCCAGACTCTTCTTGTATCCGTGATGAACTGCTATCGTCTACTTACATGGACTCGATCATTGGTTTCTGGGCTGTGCTGAGCTACGATACCAGTCGCACCGTCGGTCGGCTTGGTCTACAGCTTTGGAAGAGATACGTAACATGGAATGAGCCAAACGCACAACCTACAAAATTGTCTCTGCAAGAATATGTACCGCTTGTGCTTGAGCATTTGCGTCCGATTCTGCTGACAGATGCCCCTGTCGCGGCGCTGACGCAGGTAACGCCGTCGCTCCAAAACACGGCGCCAAAAGAAGGAACTGATATGATCGCCAAGACGCGCAGCGATACGAATTTAGAGGAAAATGCTGATGAAATGAACAGCAGATTGGTAGCAGGCGCCCTTGGGATCATGCATGCATTCATGGACATGTCGCAGGACCTCTTACCGGATCTTGAAGGTTTCCTCGAATCGACACAAATGTGGACAGCTCTTTTGCCTGTAGAGTGGCCCGGGGAAACGGACTTTCATGCACTTGGTATTGGGTCGCCTGCTGCTCGACAGCGCGCATGGAATGTGCTGTCGTCGCTTTTCCGTCTTGACGGTGCGATGCTTGATCGCAACAAAGAAGTGATTTTGCCGATGGTCTTGCATGCAGCATTTGCTGAACGGGACGCAGCCGTCATTCTCGACATGCTCGCGGTGTGCTTACCACTTCTCCGGAAGTATCCAGGCGCCTGGACCAACGATTTCGATAACGACGGGCATGAAGACAGCGACGATGAAGAACAAGCATCCATGACGCCATATGCACAGTTTGTGGCGTGGATGCAGACGATTGCACCCTCGGCACCGGTCACATGCTTCCCTACCATTCTTGTGTTTCTTTCAACAATGCCAGCCGACGTCCTGCCGCACACGCCAGAGTCAGTGTCGTTGATGATGGAACCTCTTTTAAGCATATCTGATGGCTTGATTCAAGGCATGTCAGATCCACATGCTTGGGATGCTTATATGACAATGCTGTGTGAGTGTCTGCGCTACCTGGTCATGCGTGTTATTCGACAGCCATCTGTATCAGCTGATCAAGTGCAAGTAACGGCGTCATTGATGACAGAGGAACTCACTTACATCTTCGATCACTTTATCCTTCACTCTGAGTCTAAATCATTGCCTCCTCGCTTGCGCCTCAAGTCAGCACGCGAGTTTGGCAAATGTTTGCCCACGCTTGATGTGACTGTTTGCGACACAAGATTGCTGGCACACACGCTTGAGAAAGTATCCAGTATGCTCTCAACCTTTGACCTAGAGGATGACCTGGCTGCTGTTGTGGAACTGCTTGTCTATGTGTGCTCTTCAACAGGCGTGAGCGACACGCTCCGTGGCGACGTGCAGCGCATGATTCACGCCACTCTCGAGCGAATGTTAGATGCTTTCCAGCCGACTTTCTTGCCACACTTTGCATCTGTGCTCCAATCTCCTGCGCATGATGCACTCGCTAGTGACACGCACGTATCGGAGCGTTTGACACTTATAGCCACGGATGTGATTCCCAGTCATCTGGGAAACGAGGGAGTGTCGGAGAATGATGCTGTCTCTTTCTACACAGCATATATGCAAGCAATGCCTGCGCTGGATGAGGTATGGCAGGCTCTGTTTCGTGCTACGTTAGAGACTCCCTTGTCGACCCTACCCATGTTGGTCCGAGTCGCCCAGGCAGCGGGGCATCGGCTGCCAGGGGCGCAGGTACTGGAAGAATGGCGGTTGTCTACGCTTGGCCAACTAGAATCCGAGCCGCGCGCTTGGCTCCCATTGCTCGATGCGCCTGCGTGGCTCCAGTCTCGAGACATCGAGCTCCGGCTGATCCGTGCACTCGTTCAGTCTGCTGCGCATGCCGAGCTTGCGGAACAGGCAGGTCTCTTGCAGATCCTTGGCTCTTGGGTAGCAATCGACCCTTCACATGCTGCACAGTTGTATGAAGATGAGGAGGTCAAAAGACATGTTGTGCCGCTCTTGTGGCAGGTAGGCTATCTGCATGATCAGGTCGCGACACAAGCTGCACGCCATATGTGGATGCAGCTAACGAACCAATTGGCCGATCATTCATCAGCCCTATATACCCAGGCAACATTGTTCCTGCAGGAAGAACTTGTCGGCGGATCTATCCCGCCACGTCGCATCTTGAAAGCTTCACGTGCACTACCCGCGCCGTACTCAGACCAAGTCCGCTTACAGCCGTCGCACTGGGAAGAGGCTATGCAATCTGTGGCTTCAAGTGCGGCAAGTCCGTTTCTTGTCATTCACGATCCAATGGTTCCGATACATTCTAGAGTCAGCACTGTGTCGCCGTCCGAATTCCAACGCCTCGCCCGGTATGCGGATGCTTGCATGGAAATGAGCGAAGATACGATGTCGTCGATTGATGTGCTTCCTCTACTTGCATTGACCGCGCTCGTGTTAGAAGATGCTTTGATCGCTGGCGACACCAAGATTTGGCTGCAGGTGTACCGCTCATCGAAAACCACCGCGGTAATGGACCGAGGCATCGCGGAGTCATTCCTTGTTCGCCTCGTACACACCGTCACGCGACGGCTGTCTATGCTGGCGTCCGACTTGCCCGCTAGCTGGCATGAATCAGCCGCACAGGCTATGCTGAATGGCAGCCCATCTGATGCACTTACGACCCTAATGCATTCAGTGTGGACGCATGCTATGGATTCGGAGTCTGTGGGCTTCGCCCGGCTTTTTGCGCGACTGCTCGCAGGTATTCTCTCCCTCAGCTCCGCGTCAACGACAGATGCAGAGATGTGGGTCCGGACAGGCATGCGAATGAGACCACCACACACGCCTCTCGCATGCGCGATACTCAGTGCGACACGAACGCATGCATACGATTCACCGAGCCATGAGCGCTGGCGAAACGAGATCGCTGCGAACCTCAGTGGTGTGCCTCCTGCGCGTGCCAATACTGATGGTGTGAATGGCTTGCAAATGCTCCGCTGCGCTGCTGCGCCATGGAGCGCAGGACGCGCGCTGATCCCCACACAACGTGCCGTGTTTGTTCTACAGGGTCTTCAGCGGTGGATCACTAGCGATGACGACCTGAGTGAGACGGTCTTCGCTTTGCTTGCTTCGGTGTTGACAGAGTTTGCGCCTGTCGTTCAGAGCGTGCCAGGGCGGCATCTTGACCTCATGCTCGATGTTGTCGAAGAGAATATGCATGCAGTTGATCTGGACGAAGACACTGGCTGGCCGACGCTGTACCTGACGCTGGGCTTGCTCAACACGCTTTACGACCTGCGCACGCACGAGCATGTGCGCGATACCATCGAGCAACACGGCCATGCCCTTCAGGACGCATTGCGTGATGCCTTCCTTGGCGCGTGTATACACGCCTCGGCTTCCCGCGGCACCCCAAATGACGTGCAAGATGCGAGTATGGTGCTTCTGACGGAGCTTGTCGATATGCATGTGCCGTCCAGCCGCTTCGCGAGCCCTGAAGACCAAGAGGTATTGACGAAACTCGTGTGCACTCCTTCGACGAATCGGCAACTCCAAGTTGCTGCACTTCGGATGCTTGGCGCTGCTACTCACGAGCGCGTACGCGAGCAAGTCGTCGAGATTTCGCTCGGATCACTGTCGACATCTAGTGCGCCCGAGCTGAATGCGTCACTGGTATCGTCGCTGAAGAAAGCGATAGCTCTCACCCCGGCACTCTGGGAAGAGGTGGAAGATGACCGCTCGACGGTGTTTTCGTTCCTGCTTCAGTGGCTCGCTGTGCTAGACCACTTTGATGAGGCATCGCTTCCTGTGCGCACAATTTTTGCTGGTGCGCTCCAGACAGACCATTTGACGCACACGCAGCTTCTCCCCAGCTTGTTTGCTCTCATTGCTGGCATGCCACGTGCCATGGGCGATATTCCGGCGTTCGATGCATCGCGTTGGGCTGTCGATCATGTCGACCTGACGCAGCTGCCACTCACGTCGCCTAAAGGATTGCAGGCGCTGGCAGCGCATGTATACTATCGAGCCTTGGTGCATCTTCCCACACAGGTGCGCGACTGGTGGATGAGTATCCGTGACCGGCAACTCTCCATCTTTGTCAACCATTTCACGTCCAAGTTCTGTACACCCTTGCTCGCTGAGCGAGAGCTCAGTCACCTACGTGATCCGACGTCGCTCTCGCGTATTCAGGATGAGGCCATGTCGATCAAAGTGCTATCCTCGAACGAAGTCGTCGCTACATACACGGTCGACGAACACCCGATGGAAATTGGCGTTCGTCTGCCCCCTGACTACCCTCTGCATGGTGTGGAAATCCGCGATATCAAGCGTGTGGGTGTGAGTGAGGCCCAGTGGCGCGCGTGGCTCCTTGCTGTGCAGCAGTTGCTTAGTGGGAAAAACGGGCTTATCCTCGATGCACTCATGCTCTTCAAGAGAAATGCTGAAGCCAAGTTCCAGGGATATGAAGGCGCAGAGTGTGCGATTTGTTATTCGATCATCAGCCCAACAGATCAGTCGCTGCCCAACAAGCCGTGCAGGACATGCAAACACAAGTTCCACGGAAGCTGTCTGTACAAGTGGGTGAGCACAAGTGGTGCATCTACATGTCCATTGTGTCGCTCGATTCTCTAACGAGGAGATTGCTGCGTTGTCGACGTGAGCTCAGCAAGTTGTTTCTCTGACACGCCTTCTAGCCTGAAGAGTAAGTCTCATTTCATGCTTTCATCCGACCAGCCCCTCGTTGTCGCTGCCCCTGCTTTTCTCCCCACACACACACACATACGCGTACGTACCTTTCAAGCAGATAATCGATTTCCACCTTTTTCGTCAATGGGATAATAAACTTTTGGTAGAGTAGCACAATATCCTCAGATTGGATCTTTCGACGCTCAGGTCCTGGGTAGTGCGTGGACGTCTGGTCCAGATTCTGCCCATACACATCAGCCTTCTGTCGCACACGAGCAAGAAGCACTTCTTCAACAGCCGGCTTCGTAATAAGGCCAGACAATGCATCAATGTTGCGCGAACGGATATGAGGCACAAAGGCGGCTGGATCTGAGCGAAATTTGGACTCTGACACAAACATGCCAAAGTGGATACGCCGTGCAATGGCACCGAGTGCCTCGATATCACACACGACCGACGAGCCGTACTGCCGGTCATCTTCAGGCTTGCCTTTCTGCTGCGTAATCTTTGGGACTATGTCTTGTGTGTAAAAGGCCAAAATCTCCTCTGTTACATTTACATGGTGGGGATGCAAAATGTCTGGATAGTCGTTCGGTTTTAGAACAGGCCGCGGCAGCTGCTCAATGGGGGTGAATGCGTGTTCATCAGGCGCAAGCCACCTCCCCAGCTTGGCATGCCACTTTTCGGTCTCTTTGATCGACCAAGCAAGCCACGATCCAGTCCAATTCTCCTTTTCGACGAGCTCCGGAAATGCTTTGTCCCGGTAAACACACGAATTGTGTCCGAATTGCGCGCGTTCAATGAGTCGGAACACGATGGACTCTTCCATCCGCTGAAGCGTCGCACGGATATTATCGAGCGACAGGATGTCTTCCACTGTCGCGTTGTGAAAATTGATCGAGTCAGCCATCGCGTCTGGGTACAATGCTCCTCACAAGAACAGAATGAATATGTATATGTATGTATGTGTGTGTGTGTGTGTGTGTGTGTGTGTGTGTGTGTGTGAAATCGGGAATATATATATTAGGGTGTGATCTAGGCAACATGGAGCGAAGCTATGTGTGTAACATGTGGAGTAAGAACGACAGGCGCATAAGAAGCGTGTACCAGCAAACCAGTAAAAAACCGAAATGACCACCTCTCGCCCAAACACACGAGACCCCCGTGTTTTTTATTTCTCCACAACCCCGGCTTTCATAGGACTAAGAGGCAGCAAAGAACCAGCGCCGCGCCTGTGGACCGGACTGATGCTCTTCACTCTCATGGGACGATACGGCAGCACCACCACCACGCAAGGGCTTAGCAATGCGCGCATGAGCATCGGCCGCTTCCTCCCACTCATTGATCTGCTTGTCCTCGAGACGCGACTCGAGCTCCTCGATCGTCTCGGCCCTTGAGAGCAATCGTTTCTCAGCGAGAGCCACATCCCGTTTGAGTACGGTATTCTGCTCAATGAGGCGCTGCTGCACATGCGTCAGCTGCTCGAGTCGGCGCTCAATCAAACCCATCTTGCGCTGTTGCGTGCCCATCTGAAGATTTTGCAGCAATACAGCATACTGGTCATGCATATCCTCCAGTTCCATCTCCAGGTCTACAACACGCTCGCTGCGTTCACGCAGTCCCTGCATGAGCTGCTCCTTGAGCCGTTCGTACTCACGCAGACGCAATGTCACAAGTTCGCGTGCCTTTTCCATCTGCTGCGACGCATCGACCAATCGCTGGACGGTAGCTGGATCGGGTCCCGCTTTTTCTCCTTGTACTATTGAGGCGCTCAGAAGCTGGAGCGCGTGCCGCTGTTCCTCGTGACTCGCACGCAGATCATCAAGCGACCGCGTTAGTCCCGCCGTTTCTTCACTCCGTATCGCCAGCAGCTGTTCCAAATGCAATGCCTCCGAACTCGAGTTGGCCAGACTCGTTGACGACTGCTCCTCCAGCATGGAGCGCAGCTCTGCAAGCTGAATAGCGCCCTCATCACCGACACGCAAACTATGCTCCAACGCACCGATCTGATTCGTAATCAGGTCATACCGCTGCTGAATAGCGGCATTCCGCTTTTCCAACGTCAGCTTCTGTTGTTGCAGTACCGACACTTCTTGCGCCGCAATCCGTGCCGATAACACTTGCTCAGATAATTGTACATGGGTCTGAAGAAGACCCTCTTCCAACACATGAATCTGGTCGAGACGCAACGGAAAGTCGGCCTGCTGTTGGCATGCTGTGAGGAGCGTCTCGATTGATTGCATCATGGGCGCTAGTGCTACGTGCTGCCCTTCCAAAGCACGAACCATGTCCTGGATCCGCTGCTCACGAGTGGAACGGACTTGTGGATGAGCAAGATGACCATGATCATCTGTATGTAGCGGTTCCGAGAGTGCATGAGAACGCATGGGTATCTGGGTCTGTTCCTTCAAATCGCGATTCTCCTGCTGCAGTTCATCGACCTTCCAGCGAAGCTCCATCATTGCTGTCTCGAGCGAGCGGTTCTGCTGCAAGAGCTGCTGCTCTTGCACATGCCCACCCGCAATAGGCTCCCGATTCATCGGCTCTTCGATCGCGGCTCGCTCAATGGCACGAGTCGCGGCGCCTGTCGTACCTTCTTTAAGGCTCGCTGGGGCACCAATGAGGGGTGTCCATTCTTCTTGTGGTACAGCACGGCCATGGCGCCAAGCATCAATTTCTGTCTCCAAGCCTCCAACATAGGCTTTGTACATACTGAGTTCTGCATTGGCCTTGCGCACGAGAGCTCGAAGCTCGATGGGCGATAATTCAGCATTGATTCTTGCATTATTTTTGATCGACTTGGCACGCACACCGAAACGGAGTGTCGAAAGTGTCTCTTCAGCATTGTACGCAATGGGTGAGCAGTTGACAATGAGAGTCGTACGCGAGTTGCCACCCAGTGACTCTTGAAGAATTCGTGTGAGCTTGGAGTCACGATATGGCACATGCGACGACTTTCCATCTGTTAATGCATTAATCACCATGCCCAGCGCACTCAAGCTCTTGTTGATCTTTTTCGCTTCCTCCAACGTCTGGCCACTGGCGCCTGTCTTACCGACCTTTTCCGAGCCGGCCAGATCAACCATGTACAAACAACCAGACTTGCTAGCACCATTCTCAGTATTCCGCTGCTGCACAGTGAACATAAAGATGCTGTGTGAGCGAGACGACTCGGTATTCATACGCGTCGAAGATACAGCACGCATGGCTGTGCCCCGCCGAATCGTCTCATACACTTCCTCAGGGCTGCTCACATAGTGTTCTGAAAGTCCCTTGACTCGTACACCTTTGCTCCTATCTTCATGGACAGGCAAGTTCACTCGTTCAGCTACAAGGCCACATGTCAGTACGTCCATGCTTTCTCCAATCGCGTACGCACGTTCTAACAAATCGCGGATTCTTTCCATATAGATCTCCATAAACGATACCTTGACCATGTACTCGATCGACGGTGGACTATGCAGGATCCCATCAAAGATCTGGTCGGTCAGGCGCGGAATAATTCCGCGCGTATTTGCATCATAAATATCTGAGCCCTAGTAAGAGAGTCAGTATAAGCACAAGTTGCCGAGTCACACAACGTCCTCACGCTTTCCCACATCGACCAAGCATGAATCCACATACCATCATTGTATACGTCTTTCCGGAGCCTGTCTGACCATATGCAAAAATCGTCCCATTGTACCCTTGAAGTACATCATCCACAGTCCCCTTAATACTGTGTTCAAAAACATGTGCCTGGGTGGTCTCCATGGGAAACACATGATCAAATGTAAATGTCGCATCGGAGCCACGAGAAAGGCTCACAGACTGCGTGTCTTTGTGCTCAACAATGACGGCATCGTCACCAGACTGGATCCTATCCCCGGGTGCATGCGCTGGCCGAAAACGAGCTACGACCTTGACATGCGCTGCCATAGCCCTGTACAACGCACGTTCTTTCTGCCGCCCTTTTCTCCAGGAACGTTGTCGCTACGAAGCCGCTCCAAATGGTAGGGGAGTTGAGCAAGGAAGCTTATGTAATACCCCATCGAGGACTGCCATCAACACAACGCATGACTGGAGTCCAGGGCACACACACACACACTTACTTACCTTGTTGGTTTTCCCGATCCACCCAACGCGTAGGCCCTCGGAGCACATCGTTTGTGCCGTCAAGACTTTGACATGTCGGCTGCTACGCAAACATACGAAGAACGTGCCGAGAAGCATACGAATGCTAGTGCGAAGAGTCTGCTTGAGACCATTGCTCGGAAGCAGTCGAACTTGTGTGTGAGTGTGGACGTGACGACGAAAGAAGACTTTTTGGCCGTCGTCGACGCAGTTGGCCCGTTTGTGGCTCTGATCAAGGTACGTCGATCTTATTTTCCTGCCGTTTCAGCTCGTGAAAATGGGACTCTTACTTACTACTCACATCCATGCTAGACACACATTGATATTCTTGAAGATTTTGACGAGGACCTGATTGAAAAGCTCGCACAGCTAAGTGTGCGCGACAACTTTTTGATCTTTGAAGACCGCAAGTTTGCCGATATCGGAAATACAGTGAGCCTTCAGTACGCGGCTGGTGTGCATCGCATTGTGCGCTGGTCGCATATGACCAATGCGCACCTCATTTCTGGCCCTGGCGTCATTTCTGGACTGGCTTCCGTCGGCCTTCCATGGCAGCGAGGTCTCCTGCTGCTAGCAGAAATGAGCACAAAGGGTAGTCTGACAACAGGTGCTTATACAACTGCCAATGTTCAGGCTGCGATGCAGGACGAGTCGCAGTTCGTGTTTGGCTTTATTGCTATGCACCGGGTGCATGAAGACCCTGCCCTCATACCACCCGATGCCACGCCTGAGCAACGTGCGAAAGACCTGCTAATCCTAACGCCTGGTGTGGGTATGGATGTTCAAGGCGATGGCAAAGGACAGCAGTACCGCACACCGCAGCAAGTCATCAAGGAAAGTGGATGTGATGTCATGATTGTGGGTCGTGGCATTTACGGCGCACTGTTGAATTCTGATGCCCCTCGTTCTGAGGCGATCGAGCAAGTCAAAGCACAGGCTCAGCGCTACCGTGAGGCCGGATGGCAGGCGTACTTGGAGCGTGTGCAGCCGCGCAACAGTACGTAGACGGTAGCTGTCTAACATGGTGCAGCACAGCACTTACGTCGTTCACGTCGTGGCATTCGACCCCTTCATACAAATACAGCCACAGTAGTCGCGGCGACGGCGTCTCAGGCTCAAGACCACCAATCCAATACGCCAGACATGCCGTGTGTGAAACGGGAAGCCACACCACCAATGCTACCTCTTTCCCAGACGCGATCATCGCCGGTGAAAAAGATCAAAATGGAACTTACTGAGGATGAGGCACAAAAGATTCAAGTGCCTCGGCGCTGGCAGGAGGTGTATGCGCTTCTTTCGAAGGTGCGGGAGGATATCATCACGCCCGTTGACACCATGGGATGTGAAGAGAATGGTCAGGAAGATCGACGTGCGGATCGTGGACGACGTCGTGCAGATGGCACAGAAGAAAGTGACGATGACAAGGCGCGTCGTTTGCGCTTTACGACCCTCGTGAGTCTGATGCTCAGCTCGCAGACGAAAGACCCTGTCACAGCCGATGCCGTGTATAAACTGCAGACGCGATTGCCTGACGGCTTGACGCTAGTATCGTTACGGGATGCACCTCCTGAGCAAATCACCGACTGCATTGCGAAAGTGAGCTTTTATCGGCGCAAGACCGACTATTTGAAGACGATGACTCGTATACTCGAAGAGAAGCACCATGGTGACGTACCTCAGACAGTCGATGAGCTGTGCGAGATCCCAGGTGTCGGCCCAAAAATGGCATTTCTTCAAATGCAAAGTATGGGCTTGAATGTAGGAATCGGCGTCGATACACATGTGCACCGAATATCGAACCGGCTTGGTTGGTGCAAGACCAAGACACCCGAGCAGACACGCCTTGCGCTTCAGAGCTGGCTTCCTAGAGATGTACGTTTGGTATTTGTACCAAAAGATCACGAGTCACACTTACGCTTGCCCAGTTACATGGTGTGATTAACAAACAAATGGTAGGCTTTGGCCAGGTGATTTGCCTGCCGGTAAGCCCACGTTGCGAGTACGTTTATTCCATTCGCTTTGCTCTCTTTTTTTTCTCTCTCCAGTTTGAGCTGACAAACACAAACTTACGCCACAGTCTATGTTATATTGGTCAAGCAAAGCTGTGTCCATCGTACAGAAGAGTGGATCCTAAGACAGTGGGCAAACGAGTGCCAGTTTACTATGTGGATGGAACCGTCGATCGTGGCGACGGCCGCGTACCTGTTGATGACCAGAAAACGCATGAGAATCCAACTGATGCTGCTATTGAAGCTGCTCGAAAAGACAAGGCTCTCGAATGGTGAAAGTAGACCTTTGTTCTAACTTGTCCGAGTCGGCTTCCTTTGTACTTTAGACAAGTAGGTGCGAGTCGCACAGTCCACTATGGTGAGGGCCACGCGTGTGTTAAATTTGTCCCTAATTACGTTAACTCACATGAAGGTCGTATTTCTGCTGGTGTAAAAATTTTTTGGTTCAATTAATCTCAGCACCTCGTCATGCCATCGGCTGGCGTACGAGAATCCCGCAAGACACAGCATGCCAAGGCCGCGTCCAAGCTGCCAGAACAACCCGACTCATCTGGATCCTCAAGTCCAATAGGGTTGGACAATACTGGTTCGAATGTCCTCGGTGAAAGCACATCTTTGTCGCTGGCTGGTCATGCGCTTCCACCGCCGAAAGCCGTAGCGAAGACTTTGGCCCAGTTCAAGCAAGTCCGCCGGCTCGATGTGTCGGACATCCAAGTGTCTGAATCCTGGCCTGAAGGTCTACGCGATTTGGACTGGCTTGTGAAGGCCGTGCGCCATAGCCAAAAAGCACGCCGCGACGAACAAGCTCTTGACGAGCGGCTCACATGGCTCAATGTCTCGAAGAACCCAGCACTCGGCCAACAATCCGATCCATTGCAAGGTATCGAGGTATTGACCTCGCTTTTTGGTACGTGAATAAAAAAATGTTACGTCTCCGCTCACACATATTCACACACACAGTACTCAATGCATCTCACTGTACATTACCCGCGGTGCCTTCAGGTCTGAGTGCCTTGCACACACTCAAAGCACTTGTTCTTTCACACAACGACATTGCCGATCTAGGCTCATCCTTCCCCCATTTGCCAGAACTCAACACACTCGTTCTTTCACACAATCAGTTGCGTTCATTACCAGCGACACTTCCCACTTCCCTCCCGCGTCTCAAGAAACTCAGTCTCGGACACAATCGACTAACGTGCGATGGTCTGCCAGATTTTAGCGTATGCTCGCATCTGCGCGAAGTGCGTCTAAGCGGCAATACGTCCATTCACCATCTTCCTACACACGTGTCACAATGGGGGCGCGGCGTTGATGGCGGAGCGCCTGGCCTTGTGCTATTGGACGTGAGCGAATGTGGTATTGATCATTGGGACGACATGCGTTCCTTATGTAAAGAAGACTCGACTGCAAATACGGAGCGACACGGCCTTGTGAATCTGTGTGCAAAAGGCAATGGCATTTCAAGTCCAGAGGATGCGTATCACGAACGTTTGCGAGAATGGATCCCATCCCTACGTATCCTGGACAATGTCCGTCTTGATGTGCCCAAGACAGCCACGTCTCCAGCGCTAGAAGTTCAGCCGCCGAAGAAGGTCTCAGAAACATCGTCAGCCCCGCCATCATCAACACCGTCACTGCCACGATCACGAAATCCAGGCAAGTCAAACACAGGCTCCAACATCATGGACTCGGCGTCGCATTCAAAGCATTCTGTTTCGCAGCGCACACCGAAGCGAAAAGCAACGGCAACAGAAGCGAATGCCTCATCTTCACCCCTAAGCACCGTGCCGGATGACGGCTCGCATGTGCCCAAAAAGGTCCGCAAGCGCAGCGGACGTGGCCCAAAGAAACGCGATGTCAAAGTGCGCGAGCATGCAATGGAATCGGTGCCTGCTGAGGTGCTGCCATCTAACGCAGACTCCATGCGCGGTGACGATAACAATCAACGATTCCAGTCTGCGAAGCTATCGGCATCTGATGAAGCACCAGCGATCCGACACAAAAAGACTCGGCGCAAGAAGAGTACGAAGAAGATTGAAATGGACATGGAAACTGCACCGACACGCAGTAAAGTCTTGTCAAATCCGGCCAAAGAAGTACGAGAGCGCGCTTCGCCTTTGGTTGAAAGTCAAAAAGATAAGACGGTAACGGCAACGGCGGCACGGCCACCGCCGTCATCTCCGCCGCCATCTCCGCCGCCATCTGCACAGGCTCCATCTGGCGTGGTGCAAGTTGTCCAAGTGCAGCGACCACGCGCGCCCACATCGCCCTCAGCGTCAGCCTCTGCATTGCTGGGTCGGCGCCAAGATGACCTACATGGTTGGTAGTTCCGATAAATATGTTAAAGAAAGGCGTGCCCAGCAGTATACGAAACCAGCCGCACAGTACACACTTGTGAGCATAAGGGGAAGGAACTCCATTTGCCAGAGGCGCGACTCTGGAGCAAGATTGGCGGAGATCGGCCAAACGATCTGCGTGACGAGAGCCAGGATGCTTAGTCCGTACAAGTACGCAGTTTCTAGAGCGTGCAGGAAGATGCCCATGTTCGAGGGCATGGGCCTAAGCACGCGGCGCATCATGGTCTGGCACACAAGTATGTACCATAAGGCTGCGTACATGAACTTGATAGGTGTTTCTTTGTGTGTATGCAGCAGGGGAAACAAGCTCACGATAGCCACAGCACTGAGAAGTTGGAACGTTCGCCAGTCAGAGTATCTGCGATGTGCGATGAGACTGAATGGCAGTGCGGCCATGAGGATCGCCTTTTCATGTACATGCCAGCCGATGGCAAAGGACGTCATCGCACAGAGAGTTACGCAGTAGACAAGTGTCGAGTAGGTTGGTCGTCGCCACAGCGGCACGACATACACGAGCGAGAATGTAAGGGCAAGAACAAAGCACGTGGTGGGCGAAATGTTCGGCAAGATGCCCAGTACTGTATCGCCGACCATGCCACGGGACGTTGACGCGAGCTCTTTCCCATGCATGCGAAGCAACACACGATCCACTGCCGCATACAATGCCCAGACATTGGGTGCCCAGTATGCATGCATAAGCCCACGGTGGAAGGGAAAAAGACGTGAGTACATAGCATACAAGACCTGGCTTGGTGAAGACATTTCATGCATGGCATCCCAAACAAAAGGCACGATACTCGCGAAAAACGGCGTGAGAGTCACGAAACCCAGTTTAATAGTGCGATCGAGCGCTGCACTCATAGCCGAGACATTGTTAGGTAAACTAGGCAGCATGTACACACGCAATAGGTAAACAAAGTACGCCGGTGCCATGTACATGTAGATATGCTTGAACTGCAGGAGCGAAGAGAATAGTAGGGCACATACGAGAGGGCGTTGTGTGCGTGCGGCCCACAGCGACAAGAAGAGAATGCCGAAAAGGAAGCCGTTGTACTGGAAGTGGATGTGGTCCACCATCAGTAATCCCGGGTGCAAAAACACGCTGAGTAGGAGAATCTGTTGTGTCTCTTCACCCAGGGTGCACTGTGACAGCAGATAGAGCGCATACGCCAACACACTTTCCGTGAAGAGCACAGTGGATCGCATGTAAGCTACACAAGACCATGCATCGTAATTGAGTCCAAGTTTTACGTCGACGATGCGGGCGTCGATCCAAGCCGCAGGCTGTGCTAGGATCCAAGATAAATAGGCGAAGAAGGGGGGGTAGTCGAGTGTCCATGGTGATGTCGCGTCAATGTACCACTCACGAAGAGGCAGTGAATATGTAACAGCAAGCCAGTTTCGATGTACTTCCATGTCCGTCGAGTGGTACGCAGGCCATAGGAGAACTTTCATAGCCGTACTGAGCGCCACAGCTACAGCGCCAGGCACCTCCAAAGACCGCCACGATGTCATGGCGCTATTCTGTCGCCGATTTACTGTGTGGTCAAATTCAAGCTATCTTGATACTGGGATGCCTTGAGCAAATCTCTGATATGAAGGAAAAAGATCAATCAATTCGGGGCTCGAATGAGCGAGCGAGTGAGCGAGAGTGTAGGCCACACGCCGATCAGACAGGTACGCGGCGTTCGTACGAAAATATATATATATGTATATATGCGTGTGTGTGTATGTATGTATATGTACGCGGTTCCTCCACACCCCTTTTTGCATTCATGTAGTGCGTGGAGACATGTGGAGCACGTATCTTCCAGCCAGCTCGCGAGCTTACGAACCAGGCTATTCGTGTCGCTACAAGTTCCCAGATCGATTTTCCGCCTCGTTGCCTGCCGCAGATTGATTGTGCGGGGATGAGTGGTGCACTTTCGAGTTCCTGTCGATATGACTTTTATCAAACAACAGCAGATGTGGTGGTAAATATCTACGCACGCAATCAGCCCGAGAAGGACGTAAAAGTCCAACTTGAGCGTGACGCCGTCATGCTAATCTCCTCGCCATGCTTCTCAGAGCCACTCGTCATTCCTCTGTGGGGGCAAGTGACGCCAAACTTCACTGTCCGTGTGCTGGCGCCGAAGATCGAGATTGTGTTGAAGAAAAAAGAGCCGAATGTCACTTGGGTTGCGTTGACACGCGATGCGACTCAGTCACCCGCATCTTCATCAACAGTAGCCTTGCAGGCCGCTTCAGCAGAGGCAGATTCATCATCATCCGCACGTCCATCGTCGAAGTGGGACACGTTGGACTTGTCGGATGCAGACGATGCACCACCGGCGGGGTCCGGAGATGCTGAATTAAATGCGTTTTTCCAGAAACTATATGCAGACGCTGATCCAGATACCCGCCGTGCCATGATCAAGAGTTTCCAGGAATCGGGCGGCACAGCACTCAGCACAAATTGGGAAGACGTGTCGAAACAAACCATGGAAGTTCGTGCTCCCGATGGCATGGTAGCTCGCAAATTCGAGCAGTAACGACCAACATCTTAGATGTCCGCGTCTTTTGTGTGTGTGTTTGTGTATCTAACGCCAACAAGTCGCTTGTTGATCGATCGGATCTCCTCCGGTTTCGAACTATGATCTATCAGATCGGTCTCCTGCATATGTACGATGGCGAGAACGCATAAGCGTTCATATCGCTCTTTTTTTTTTTTGTTCCTACTCTTCGTCTGGTCGATACGCAGGCCATCCTTTGGCAGGCGGCGTCATTGTGGGTGCACGCAGCTCGCGTGGGAAAAGAGTCGCTAGTCGCGTGCGCGCCATGAGACGCGCTCGCCTTTTCGCCAGCATGCGGCTGCCCGGCGCCTCGCCATCGGCACTGGCACCGCCGGCCCCGGCACCTTGCTGAGCAAGGCCCATGCGCCGCAAGCGGTGCAGCTCTTCCATGTTGCGTTTCGTTGGTCCGACATACTCATTGGCACGCTTCCACAGGGCTGTGTCGGTTTTGCGCAGATCAGCTAGTGCCTCGTCAAACCGGGCGCGTTTCGTAGCTAGAGAAGCAGCAAAGACTGCTTTCTGTCGCCTTTCATGCAAGTGCCATGCACGTGAGATAGTCTCGTACACTTCCGCTGATGCCTTGCCATGTCCGATCGCATCTGCTAATGTCTTGGGCCCAGTCTGTTTCTTGTTGGTGGCGGGCGCGGGGAACAGGAGCTGCCGCAACTGTTCGTACCGAGGATCGTTGCCTGAAGACGAGGCGGCCGGCGTTGAAGCTCGACGGACTGCCGCCGTCGAGAAACGCCGTGCACCAGACGGGATGTCCGTCGATGTGGACGATGATGATAACGGAGACGGGGTCCTCTGGGATGAGGAGGTCGAGAATGGCGCACTCGACGCAGCTGCCTGTGCAACCGTTGCGTTTGCGCGGATGTTGTTCAAAGCAGAACCCGCACGGATCCAGTCAAGGTGCGTCTTGCTGAGCGAATGGCGTGTAGGGAGTTCAAACTGTTCACGCACACTGCCATCGTCATGGAATTTGGTCACCAGGACGCGCACTTGGACAGCGGCAATATCCGCACCAGGACGCATCAGCTCCGTGAGATTGAGCGTCTCGACGAGATCACCACTGCCGATCTTTTCATAGTCATGTTCATTCTCAAACAGTAGCGTCAGCACGCCTTGCTTCCGCAAGTTGGTCTCAGCAATGCGCGCAATGCTGCGTGCCAGCACGACGGCACAACCGAACAAGCGGAGCTGCAAAGCAGCATGTTCTCGCGCACTGCCCTCACCGTAGTTGTGATCAGCCACGAGAATCCATGGCTGACCGCGTGCCTTGAAGCGCTTCGCAATCGCAGGGATGGTATCGTTCGGTGACTCCGACGCCGACGAAGGACGCACATAGTCACGTGCTTCGTTCACTGTGCCTGTCTCGTCGTTCGTTGCACCGATCAGTGTGTTCTCGGCAATGTTGCTCAGGTGACCCTTGTACTTGAGCCAGGGCCCTGCTGCCGAGATGTGGTCTGTCGTGCACTTGCCGCGGATACGTAGCAGGCAGCGCATCGGCGGCAGCTCGAACGAACCTCGCGCAACATCCTCCGCCGCAAAGTAGCTGTCAAATGGCTGGAGCATCTCGAGACGCTCACTCTCGGGGTTGATCATCACCTGCACATCCGGCTGCGGCATCGGCATCGGCTCTGGCATGTACGTCTTATCGCCCAGCGCATACCCATTCTCCGGCAGCTCCTTCTCGGCTGGCGGCTCAAAGCGGAAGGTGCTGCCGTCAGGCGCCTCCAACGAGTCAGTCATGGGATTGAAGTCGAGCCGTCCTGCAAACGCAAATGCCGTCACAATCTCTGGTGCTGCGAGGAAGTTGAGCGTGTTTGCATTGCCGTCATTTCGACCGCGGAAGTTCCGATTGAATGAAGTCAAGATAACGTTCGTCTCGCCTTGCTTGTCAGTGCGCTTCCACTGACCAATGCAGGGCCCACAGGCATTGGCAAGCACGCGTGCGCCTGCATTCGTTAACGTCTCTTCGATTCCGTCGCGCTCCACTGTGGCGCGCACCTGCTCAGAGCCTGGCGTCACATCGAACGGCACTTTGACTTTCATTCCTCGCTTGCCTGCCTGCCGTGCAAGATCCGCACATCGACTCATATCAGCATAACTGCTGTTCGTGCAGCTGCCGATAAGCGCAGCACTCAGTTCACGCGGATGCGAACGGTCCTCACGGCGTGCACGCTCAACAAAGTCGCTGAGCTTGACGTTTAGGTCAGGTGTGAATGGACCATTCAAACTCGGCTCAAGCTTCGAAAGATCAATGTGGACGATCTTGTCATACTCGGCGCCTGCGTCTGCCGACAATAGGCCCGAGTCCGATGCCTGCGACGCTGCACGCGCCACAGCAGCACGTCCTGTCGCCTCCAGGTAGCGGCCCATGGCCGGTGTATAGGGGAAGGCACTCGTTGTCGCGCCAATTTCAGCACCCATATTGGACATGGTTGCAAGACCCGTTGCTGGCAATGTCTGCAAGCCTGGGCCAAAGTACTCAACAATGTAGCCTGTGCCGCCACGCACGGTAAGTTCGCCCGTCAGGTGCAGAATTACATCCTTGGCCGAGCACCACGGCGACAGCTTTCCATGCAGATGCACGCCCAAGGCTTTCGGCGCAAGCAACTCCCAGGGCGTTGCGGTCAGTGCATCGACGGCGTCAGCGCCACCCACCCCAATCGCCAGGCAGCCCAAACCAGATGCATTCGGCGTGTGGGAGTCCGTGCCGAGCATCAAAAGACCCGGGGCGGCATAATTTTCAAGAACAATCTGGTGGATGATTCCGCTGCCGGGGCGCCAGAACTCAATCCCATACTTGCGGCAGGCCGATTCCAAAAACGCAAACACTTCATGCTGAGTCTCGAGCGAACGTTGCAAGTCGGCCTGTGCGCCCTCATACGCTTGAATCAAGTGGTCGCAGTGCACACTCGCAGGCACGGCTGACTGGGACATGCCGCACGTCATGAACTGGAGGAGGGCCATCTGAGCCGACGCGTCCTGCATGGCGAGGCGATCCACTCCGAGTCGAAGGTATCGCGCGCCACGAACCTTGGAAGGATCTGCTCCTGCCCCTGCCAAGTCGACGGCTGGGTTGAGTAGGTGCGTATACAGAATTTTTTCAGCCAGCGTCAAGGGGCGCCCTTGCAGAAGTGTTCGTACGCTCTGGAGCTTCTCCAGCAGTTCTGCATACCGCGGCATACGCGAAGGATGCACATGTGCCTCGGCTGCCTGCGTCGCGAAGCCTGCGGAGCCTGCACGACCACTCTTACGCAGAGTGTTTGCGGCAAGCCTTCCGCGCCCAGCGAAACGATGCATGGTGGAAAGACAATGAGCGTTTCGATCGACGGAGTCTGCTGCTTTTGCTCTGTCTCTTATACACATCTCCGAGCCCACGAGACTAGGCATGATCTCGTA